>WLWD01002303.1_pt1 | contig 83377 bp, 42 predicted proteins | sample 6712731 | NCBI WGS metagenome assembly WLWD01 (sample SAMN12718690, study PRJNA576275) | sponge metagenome | isolation source: marine sponge | host: Mycale hentscheli | place: New Zealand: South Island, Marlborough, Capsize Point | collected 2014-11-01
TATTAGACTCTTGTCAACATTATATAAATGGCTCAGAATGGATCAATTATTTGAGTCTGGTCAACAATATATAAATAATTCAGAAAAAATTGATCAAAAGACTCTTGTCAACATTATAAGAATGACTCAGAAAGGAACAATTATTAGACTCTTGTCAACATTATAAGAATGACTCAGAAAGGATCGATTCATAGACTCTTGTCAACATAATAAAAATGACTCAGAAAAGATCGATTATTTGATTCTTGTCAAAAATTACTCAGAATGAATCGATCAATAGACTCTTGTCAACATCATAAGAATGGCTCAGGAAGGAACAATTATTAGACTCTTGTCAACAATATAAATGACTCAGAAAGAATAGATTATTAGACTCTTGTCAGCATTATAAGAATAACTCAGAAAAGATCGAATATTAGACTCTTGTCAGCATTTTAAGAATAACTCAGAAAGGATCAATTATTTGACTCTTGTCAACATCATAAGAATGACTCATAAAGGATAAATTATTTGACTCTTGTCAACAATTATAAATGACTCAGAAAGAATCGATCATTAGACTCTTGCCAACATCATAAGAATGACGCAGAAAGGAACAATTATTAGACCCTAGTCCACATTATGAGAATGACTCAGAAAAGAACAATTATTAGACTCTTGTCAACATTATAAGAATGACTCAGAAAGGATAGAATATTAGACTCTTGTCAACCTTATAAAAATGACACAGAAAGGATCAATTATTAGACTCTTGTCAACAATATAAAATTAACTCAGAAAGTATCGATCAATAGACTCTTGTCAACAATATAAGAATGACTCAGAAAGGATTGAGTACTACACTCTTGTCAACATTATAAAAATGACACAGAAAGGATCAATTATTTGACTCTTGTCAACAATATGAAAATAACTCAGAAAGGATCAATTATTTGACTCTTGTCAGCAATATAAATGACTCAGAAAGAATCAGTCATAAGACTCTTGTTAACATCATAAGAATGACTCAGAAAGGAACAATGATTAGACTCTTGTCAACATTATAATAATTACTCAGAAAGGATCGAATATTAGACTCTTGTCAACATTATAAAAATGACACAGAAAGGATCAATTATTTGACTCTGGTAAACAATATCAATGACTCAGAAAGAATCGATTATTAGACTCTTGTCAACATTATAAAAATAACTCAGAAAGTATCGATCAATAGACCCTTGTCAACATTATAAGAATGACTCAGAAAGAATCGATCATTAGACTCTTGTCAACATCACAAGAATGACTCAGAAAGGAACATTTATTAGACTCTTGTCAACATAATAAGAATGACTCAGAAAGGATCGATTTTTAGACTCTTGTCAACATTATAAAAATGACACAGAAAGAATCAATTATTTGACTCTTGTCAACAATATGAAAATAACTCAGAAAGGATCAATTATTTGACTCTTGTCAACAATATAAATGACTCAGAAAGAATCGGTCATAAGACTCTTGTTAACATCATAAGAATGACTCAGAAAGAATCGATCATTAGACTCTTGTCAACATCACAAGAATGACTCAGAAAGGAACAATTATTAGACTCTTGTCAACATTATAAGAATGACTCAGAAAGGAACAATTATTAGACTCTTGTCAACATTATAAGAATGACTCAGAAAGAATCGATCATTAGACTCTTGTCAACATCACAAGAATGACTCAGAAAGGAACAATTATTAGACTCTTGTCAACATTTTAAGAATGACTCAGAAAGGAACAATTATCAGACTCTCGTCAACATTATAAGAATGACTCAGAAAGGATCGATTTTTAGACTCTTGTCAACATTATAAAAATAACTCAGAAAGTATCAATCAATAGATTCTTGTCAACATTATAAGAATGACTCAGAAAGGATTCAATTATTAGAATCTTGTCAACAATATAAATGACTCAGAAAGAATCGGCCATTAGACTCTTGTCAACATCATAAGAATGACTCAGAAAGGAACAATTATTAGACTCTTGTCAACATTTATAAGAATGATTAAAAAAGGAACAATTATTAGACTCTTGTCAACATTATAAGAATGACTCAGAAAGGAACAATTATTAAACTCTTGTCAACATTATAAGAATGACTCAGAAAGGATCAAATATTAGACTCTTGTCAATCTTATAAAAATGACACAGAAAGGATCAATTATTTGACTCTTGTCAACAATATAAAAATAACTCAGAAAGAATCGATCCATAGACTCTTGTCAACATTTTAAGAATGACTCAGAAAGGATCAATCAGTAAACTCTTGTCAACATTATAAGAATGACTCAGAAAGAATACTTTATTAGACTATTATTAACACTATATAATGACTCTTGTCAACAATATAAATGACTTAGAAAGAGTCGATCATTAGACTCTTGTCAACATTATAAGAATGACTCAGAAAGGATCGAATATTAGACTCTTGTCAACATTATCAGAATGACTCAGAAAGAATCGATCATTAGACTCTTGCCAACATCATAAGAATGACGCAGAAAGGAACAATTATTAGACTCTAGTCAACATTGTAAGAATGACTCAGAAAGGATCGAATGTTAGACTCTTGTCAACATTATAAAAATGACACAGAAAGAATCAATAAATAGACTCGTGTCAACAATATAAAATTAACTCAGAAAGTATCGATCAATAGACTCTTGTCAACATTATAAAAATAACTCAGAAAGAATCGATCAATAGACCATTGTCAACATTATAAGAATGACTCAAAAAGAATCGATCATTAGACTCTTGTTGACTCAGAAAGAATCGATCATTAGACTCTTGTCAACATCATAAGAATGACTCAGAAAGGAACAGTTATTGGACTGTTGTCAAGAATGAATCAGAAAGGATCAATTATTAGACTCTTATCAACATTATAAGAATGTCTAAGAAAGGATCAATTAATAGACTTTTGTCAACATTATAGGAATGACCCTGAAAGGATTGAATATTAGACTCTTGTTAACATTAAAAGAATGACTCATAAAGGATAAATTATTTGACTCTTGTCAACATTGTGATAATGACTCAGAAAATATCAATTATTAGACTTGTCAACAATATAAAAATGACTCAGAAAGGATAGAATGTTAGACTCATGTCAACATTATAAGAATGACTCAGAAAGGATCGATTATTAGACTCTTGTCAACAATTATAAATGACTCAGAAAGAATCGATCATTAGATTCTTGCCAACATCATAAGAATGACTCAGAAAGGAACAATTATTAGACTCTAGTCAACATTATAAAATTGACACAGAAAGGATCAATTATTAGACTCTTGTCAACAATATAAAATTAACTCAGAAAGTATCGATCAATAGACTCTTGTCAACATTTTAAGAATGACTCAGAAAGAATCAATCATTAGACTCTTGTCAACATTATAAAAATGACTCAGAAAGGAACAATTATTAGACTCTTGTCAACATCATAAGAATGACTCAGAAAGGAACAGTTATTGGACTGTTGTCAAGAATGAATCAGAAAGGATCAATTATTAGACTCTTATCAACATTATAAGAATGTCTAAGAAAGGATCAATTAATAGACTTTTGTCAACATTATAGGAATGACCCTGAAAGGATTGAATATTAGACTCTTGTTAACATTAAAAGAATGACTCATAAAGGATAAATTATTTGACTCTTGTCAACATTGTAATAATGACTCAGAAAATATCAATTATTAGACTTGTCAACAATATAAAGATGACTCAGAAAGGATAGAATGTTAGACTCTAGTCAATATTATAAGAATAACTCAGAAAGTATCGATCAATCGACTCTTGTCAACATTATAAGAATGACTCAGAAAGGATAGATTATTAGACTTTTGTCAATATTATAAGAATAACTCAGAAAGTATCGATCAATAGACTCTTGTCAACATTATAAGAATGACTCAGAAAGAATCAATCATTAGACTCTTGTCAACATTATAAAAATGACTCAGAAAGGATCAAATATTTGACTCTTGTCAACAATATAAATGACTCTGAAAGAATCGATCATTAGACTCTTGTCAACATCATAAAAATGACTCAGAAAGGAACAATCATTAGACTCTTGTCAACATTATAAGAATGACTCAGAAAGGATCGATTATTAGACTCTTGTCAACATTATAAAAATAACTCAGAAAGTATCGATCAATAGAACCTTGTCAACATTATAGGAATGACTCAGAAAGAATCGATCATTAGACACTTGTTGACTCAGAAAGAATCGATCATTAGAATTTTGTCTACATCATAAGAATGACTCAGAAAGGAACAAATATTGGACTGTTGTCAACATTATAAGAATGACTCAGAAAGGATCAATTATTAGATTCTTATCAACATTATAAGAATGTCTAAGAAAGGATCAATTAATAGACTTTTGTCAACATTATAAGAATGACTTTGAAAGGATTAAATATTCGACTCTTGTTAACATTATAAGAATGATTCATAAAGGATAAATTATTTGACTCTTGTCAACATTGTAAGAATGACTAAGAAAATATCAATTATTAGACTTGTCAACAATATAAAATGACTCAGAAAAGATAGAATATTAGACTCTTGTCAACATTATAAGAATGACTCAGAAAGGATCGATTATTAGACTCTTGTCAACATTATAAGAATGACTCAGAAAGGATCGATTCATAGACTCTTGTCAACATTATAAAAATGACTCAGAAAGGATCAATTATTTGATTCCTGTCAACAATGACTCAAAATGAATTGATCATTAGACTCTTGTCAACATCATAGGAATGACTCAGAAAGGAACAATTATTAAACTCTTGTCAACAATACAAATGACTCAGAAACAATAGATTATTAAACTCTTGTCAGCATTATAAGAATGACTCAGAAAGGATCGAATATTAGACTCTTGTCAACATTATATAAATGGCTCAGAATGGATCAATTATTTGAGTCTGGTCAACAATATATAAATAATTCAGAAAAAATTGATCAATAGACTCTTGTCAACATTATAAGAATGACTCAGAAAGGAACAATTATTAGACTCTTGTCAACATTATAAGAATGACTCAGAAAGGATCGATTCATAGACTCTTGTCAACATAATAAAAATGACTCAGAAAAGATCGATTATTTGATTCTTGTCAAAAATTACTCAAAATGAATCGATCAATAGACTCTTGTCAACATCATAAGAATGGCTCAGGAAGGAACAATTATTAGACTCTTGTCAACAATATAAATGACTCAGAAAGAATAGATTATTAGACTCTTGTCAGCATTATAAGAATAACTCAGAAAGGATCGAATATTAGACTCTTGTCAGCATTTTAAGAATAACTCAGAAAGGATCAATTATTTGACTCTTGTCAACATCATAAGAATGACTCATAAAGGATAAATTATTTGACTCTTGTCAACAATTATAAATGACTCAGAAAGAATCGATCATTAGACTCTTGCCAACATCATAAGAATGACGCAGAAAGGAACAATTATTAGACTCTAGTCCACATTATGAGAATGACTCAGAAAGGAACAATTATTAGACTCTTGTCAACATTATAAGTAATGACTCAGAAAGGATAGAATATTAGACACTTGTCAACCTTATAAAAATGACACAGAAATGATCAATTATTAGACTCTTGTCAACAATATAAAATTAACTCAGAAAGTATCGATCAATAGACTCTTGTCAACATTTTAAAAATGACTCAGAAAGGAACATTTATTAGACTCTTGTCAACAATATAAGAATGACTCAGAAAGGATTGAGTACTAGACTCTTGTCAACATTATAAAAATGACACAGAAAGGATCAATTATTTGACTCTTGTCAACAATATGAAAATAACTCAGAAAGGATCAATTATTTGACTCTTGTCAACAATATAAATGACTCAGAAAGAATCAGTCATAAGACTCTTGTTAACATCATGAGAATGACTCAGAAAGGAACAATTATTAGACTCTTGTCAACATTATAATAATGACTCAGAAAGGATCGAATATTAGACTCTTGTCAACATTATAAAAATGGCACGGAAAGGATCAATTATTTGACTCTGGTAAACAATATAAATGACTCAGAAAGAATCGATTATTAGACTCTTGTCAACATTATAAAAATAACTCAGAAAGTATCGATCAATAGACCCTTGTCAACATTATAAGAATGACTCAGAAAGAATCGATCATTAGACTCTTGTCAACATCACAAGAATGACTCAGAAAGGAACATTTATTAGACTCTTGTCAACATAATAAGAATGACTCAGAAAGGATCGATTTTTAGACTCTTGTCAACATTATAAAAATGACACAGAAAGAATCAATTATTTGACTCTTGTCAACAATATGAAAATAACTCAGAAAGGATCAATTATTTGACTCTTGTCAACAATATAAATGACTCAGAAAGAATCGGTCATAAGACTCTTGTTAACATCATAAGAATGACTCAGAAAGAATCGATCATTAGACTCTTGTCAACATCACAAGAATGACTCAGAAAGGAACAATTATTAGACTCTTGTCAACATTATAAGAATGACTCAGAAAGGAACAATTATTAGACTCTTGTCAACATTATAAGAATGACTCAGAAAGAATCGATCATTAGACTCTTGTCAACATCACAAGAATGACTCAGAAAGGAACAATTATTAGACTCTTGTCAACATTTTAAGAATGACTCAGAAAGGAACAATTATCAGACTCTCGTCAACATTATAAGAATGACTCAGAAAGGATCGATTTTTAGACTCTTGTCAACATTATAAAAATAACTCAGAAAGTATCAATCAATAGATTCTTGTAAACATTATAAGAATGACTCAGAAAGGATTCAATTATTAGAATCTTGTCAACAATATAAATGACTGAGAAAGAATCGGCCCGTTAGACTCTTGTCAACATCATAAGAATGACTCAGAAAGGAACAATTATTAGACTCTTGTCAACATTTATAAGAATGATTCAAAAAGGAACAATTATTAGACTCTTGTCAACATTATAAGAATGACTCAGAAAGGAACAATTATTAAACTCTTGTCAACATTATAAGAATGACTCAGAAAGGATCAAATATTAGACTCTTGTCAATCTTATAAAAATGACACAGAAAGGATCAATTATTTGACTCTTGTCAACAATATAAAAATAACTCAGAAAGTATCGATCCATAGACTCTTGTCAACATTATAAGAATGATTCAGAAAGGATCAATCAGTAAACTCTTGTCAACATTATAAGAATGACTCAGAAAGGATTGATTATTAGACTCTTGTCAACATTATAAGAATGACTCAGAAAGGATCGATTCATAGACTCTTGTCAACATTATAAAAACGACTCAGAAAGGATCAATTATTTGATTCTTGTCAACAATGACTCAAAATGAATTGATCATTAGACTCTTGTCAACATCATAGGAATGACTCAGAAAGGAACAATTATTAGACTCTTGTCAACAATACAAATGACTCAGAAAGAATAGATTATTAAACTCTTGTCAGCATAATGACTCAGAAAGGATCGAATATTAGACTCTTGTCAACATTATAAAAATGGCTCAGAATGGATCAATTATTTAACTCTGGTCAACAATATAAAAATAATTCAGAAAGAATTGATCAATAGACTCTTGTCAACATAATAAGAATGACTCAGAAAGGATCAATTATCACACTCTTGTCAACATTATAAGAATGACTCAGAACGGAACAATTATTAGACTCTTGTCAACATTATAAGAATGACTCAGAAAGGATCGATTCATAGACTCTTGTCAACATTATGTAAATGACTCAGAAAAGAACAATTATTTGATTCTTGTCAACAATTACTCAAAATAAATTGATCATTAGACTCTTGTCAACAATATAAATGACTCAGAAAGAATAGATTATTAAACTCTTGTCAGCATTATAAGAATGACTCAGAAAGGATCGAATATTAGACTCTTGTCAACACTGACTCAGAAAGAATCGATCATTAGACTCTTGCCAACATCATAAGAATGACGAAGAAAGTAACAATTATTAGACTCTAGTCCACATTATGAGAATGACTCAGAAAGGAACAATTATTAGACTCTTGTCAACATTATAAGAATGACTCAGAAAGGATAGAATATTAGACACTTGTCAACCTTATAAAAATGACACAGAAAGGATCAATTATTAGACTCTTGTCAACAATATAAAATTAACTCAGAAAGTATCGATCAATAGACTCTTGTCAACATTTTAAAAATGACTCAGAAAGGAACATTTATTAGACTCTTGTCAACAATATAAGAATGACTCAGAAAGGATTGAGTACTAGACTCTTGTCAACCTTATAAAAATGACACAGAAAGGATCAATTATTTGACTCTTGTCAACAATATGAAAATAACTCAGAAAGGATCAATTATTTGACTCTTGTCAGCAATATAAATGACTCAGAAAGAATCAGTCATAAGACTCTTGTTAACATCATAAGAATGACTCAGAAAGGAACAATTATTAGACTCTTGTCAACATTATAATAATTACTCAGAAAGGATCGAATATTAGACTCTTGTCAACATTATAAAAATGGCACGGAAAGGATCAATTATTTGACTCTGGTAAACAATATAAATGACTCAGAAAGAATCGATTATTAGACTCTTGTCAACATTATAAAAATAACTCAGAAAGTATCGATCAATAGACCCTTGTCAACATTATAAGAATGACTCAGAAAGAATCGATCATTAGACTCTTGTCAACATCACAAGAATGACTCAGAAAGGAACATTTATTAGACTCTTGTCAACATTATAAGAATGACTCAGAAAGGATCGATTTTTAGACTCTTGTCAACATTATAAAAATGACACAGAAAGAATCAATTATTTGACTCTTGTCAACAATATGAAAATAACTCAGAAAGGATCAATTATTTGACTCTTGTCAACAATATAAATGACTCAGAAAGAATCGGTCATAAGACTCTTGTTAACATCATAAGAATGACTCAGAAAGAATCGATCATTAGACTCTTGTCAACATCACAAGAATGACTCAGAAAGGAACAATTATTAGATTCTTGTCAACATTATAAGAATGACTCAGAAAGGAACAATTATTAGACTCTTGTCAACATTATAAGAATGACTCAGAAAGAATCGATCATTAGACTCTTGTCAACATCACAAGAATGAATCAGAAAGGAACAATTATTAGACTCTTGTCAACATTTTAAGAATGACTCAGAAAGGAACAATTATCAGACTCTCGTCAACATTATAAGAATGACTCAGAAAGGATCGATTTTTAGACTCTTGTCAACATTATAAAAATAACTCAGAAAGTATCAATCAATAGATTCTTGTCAACATTATAAGAATGACTCAGAAAGGATTCAATTATTAGAATCTTGTCAACAATATTATAAATGACTCAGAAAGAATTGGCCATTAGACTCTTGTCAACATCATAAGAATGACTCAGAAAGGAACAATTATTAGACTCTTGTCAACATTTATAAGAATGATTCAAAAAGGAACAATTATTAGACTCTTGTCAACATTATAAGAATGACTCAGAAAGGAACAATTATTAAACTCTTGTCAACATTATAAGAATGACTCAGAAAGGATCAAATATTAGACTCTTGTCAATCTTATAAAAATGACACAGAAAGGATCAATTATTTGACTCTTGTCAACAATATAAAAATAACTCAGAAAGAATCGATCCATAGACTCTTGTCAACATTTTAAGAATGACTCAGAAAGGATCAATCAGTAAACTCTTGTCAACATTATAAGAATGACTCAGAAAGAATACTTTATTAGACTATTATTAACACTATATAATGACTCTTGTCAACAATATAAATGACTTAGAAAGAGTCGATCATTAGACTCTTGTCAACATTATAAGAATGACTCAGAAAGGATAGAATATTAGACTCTTGTCAACATTATCAGAATGACTCAGAAAGAATCGATCATTAGACTCTTGTCAACATCATAAGAATGACTCAGAAAGGTACAATTATTAGACTCTCTTCAACATTATAAGAATGACTTAGAAAGGATCGAATATTAGACTGTTGTCAACATTATAAAAATGGCTCAGAAAGAAACAATTATTAGACTCTTGTCAACATCATAAGAATGACTCAGAAAGGATCGATTCATAGACTCTTGTTAACATTATAAAAATGACTCAGAAAGGATCAATTATTTGACTCTTGTCAACAATATAAATGACTCAGAAAGAATCGGCCATTAGACTCTTGTCAACATCATAAGAATGACTCAGAAAGGAACAATTATTAGACTCTTGTCAACATTATAAGAATGACTCAGAAAGGAACAATTATTAGACTCTTGTCAACATAATAAGAATGACTCAGAAAGGATCAAATATTAGACTCTTGTCAACCTTATAAAAATGACACAGAAAGGAACAATTATTTGACTCTTGTCAACATTATAATAATGACTCAGAAAGAATACTTTATTAGACTATTATTAACACTATATAATGACTCTTTTCAACAATATAAATGACTTAGAAAGAGTCGATCATTAGACTCTTGTCAACCTTATAACAATGACACAGAAAGGATCCATTATTTGACTCTTGTCAACAATATAAAAATAACTCAGAAAGAATCGAATATTAGACTCTTGTCAACATTATAAGAATGACTCAGAAAGGAACAATTATTTGACTCTTGTCAACATTATAATAATGACTCAGAAAGAATACTTTATTAGACTATTATTAACACTATATAATGACTCTTGTCAACAATATAAATGACTCAGAAAGGATCGAATATTAGACTGTTGTCAACATTATAAAAATGGCTCAGAAAGGAACAATTATTAGACTCTTGTCAACATTATAAGAAGCGCTCAAAAAGGAACAATTATTAGACTCTTGTCAATATCATAAGAATGACTCAGAAAGGATCAATAATTTGACTCTTGTCAACAATATAAATGACTCAGAAAGAATCGATCATTAGACTCTTGTCAACATCATAAAAATTACTCAGAAAGGATCAATTATTTGACCCTTGTCAACAAGAATGACTCAGAAAGGATTGATTACTAGAATCTTGCCAACATTATTAAAATAGCTCAGATAAGATAGACTACTAGACTCTTACTAACATTATAAATGTGACTCAGAAAGGATCTATTATTAGACTCGAATCAACAATATATAATTGACTCAGAAAGAATTGATCATTAGACTTTTGTCAACATTATATGAATGACACAGAAAGAATTTATTATTAAACTCTTGTCAACATTATAAAATGACTCAGAAAGGATCAATTATTCGACTCTTATCAACATTATAAGAATGACTCAGACACGATCGACTAATAGACTCTTGCCAACTTTATAAGTATGACTAAGAAAGGATAGATTATTTGACTAAAAAGAAAAAAGAAGAAGCTAACAAATGTAAAAATAAAGGAAAATTTTAATTCATTAATTAAGGATTATATATTTTGATTTAAAAAACATGAAAGGATAAAGGTACATTTAAAAAATGACTATTTATGGCATACAAGTGAAAACAAATATAAACCAAGACATTATAAGAAACTGAAATGATATTTTGGAGAAAATTCACAATATGTATTAGTGTAATAAAACAAAGTTGAATGTAGTTATTTTGTTTACTTACAAGAATAAAATGCTTGGTAGTCACAAAAAGTGAATACTATGACAAAAAATGGATTCAGTAGAATGGAAATGATTAAAATTGTAACTACGATTGAACAAGACACTTCAAAGAGAGTTATGATGGGATGAGGCACAGTTGGACCAGTTGAATTTTTATTTGGAAACTCCATCATAATCACTGGAATGAGATTATAGAATGGAAAAATAAGAATAAAATTAAGAAAACTCCATCATAATCACTGGAATGAGATTATAGAATGGAAAAATAAGAATAAAATTAAGATGGAATATTTAAACTATAAGAATTAGTTAGTCAGAACCAATCATCACAGTACATTTTTTGAGTAAATATCTTTTTGAAGAGGAAGAACACGCAAGAAATGAATATTGATAGGGGAGATCACGTCTAAAATATTATATATATATTATACTATAAAGCTATGCTGGTCATTGTTTTGTTATTGTCACAAAGGAGCAATAAAAAGATCAGAAGAAACTGCACTGTCATACCACAAATAGCCAATTTCATTAAAAAGACAGACTAACTGATAGAAACATGTGTTATTTGTTTAATTCATCAATATTTTTATTCTAAGAAGTATGCATTCAATTTTTGTATGATGGACAGTTATTAAAATTACATTAATTTATAAACAATCAAATTGACAACATAAAAATAATGAATTTGTTAAACATGGGCTCATGTGCATGAGAAATTTTATTTAATTATTTATAACTAAAATTTCTCAAGGTAATTGACTAACTGTAGAGGTAGTAGCTAGTACCTTACACCACCATTCCATTAAGCTAGATTAAAGCCTGCATGTACTCTGTGTTGATTAGAAAATTTAAATTTAGTCAAGGTAGCTTTGATCAACATAAAAATTACTCTTTTGCTTCAATTGAAGTGTGTGCAAGTCTGGCAATCCAAAATAGAACAGACCTCTACAAGAAAATGACATACAACTTGCAACTAGTTGGGGATGATGTTGAGTATGTTCGCACTAAGTTTAGACATTAATTAATAACATTAGATTATGTTTAGAAAGAGCTAGGAAATACTTTAAAATGTAACTAACTTGAGTTTTAATTATATTCGATGATAAATGTTTTTAAAATTTAGTATAATTATATTTATTTGATACTATTATGTTATTACTAATAATTCATTTCATAAGAATGAAAAGAAAGTTTGTCTGGGACTTCGTCTCCATCTCAAGACTCAGCCAAGTCAGAGTAGCCGGCCTACGCCCTTCCACGAAAGACTACGAACATTGAACTTTATTATTATTATTCCTTCCTTAACTTGTCATCCCTTACCAAATCCTGCTGTCCTATAATGATATTCATACTTATGGTCACCCAATGTTAACCACATCCTCTTGTTCCATATTTAATGCTGTAATTTGTTATGACAAAGTTGTTGCTTACCTCTGAAAACTTTGGCTCTAGACAAGTTAAGGAATGCGCACTTTTCGGTTGCTGTGTAAGACTGCAAGCTCGCGTCAGCGGTTAACCAAGCGCCAGCTCAAGTAAGCAAGTAAGCTGGTCCTTTATCACACGATAGGCCATTCGTGGGCGTGGAACTTACCCGCACATTTTTGGTCCTTCAAGCCTGTGACGACCCGACGATTAGCTCTCTACTGGACTTCGATTCTGCCCGTGATTCTTCCAAGTCTCCCGGCTCAGAACATCTTCGGTACTTCTCCTCCAGCTACTGACCTTCATCCGTAGGTCACCTTTCGTTTGGCACCAGTTAACACCTCGGTCCTCTGACTTAGATATTCAATTTACTCAACCTCCATGGATGATTCCAGTGAATTGTCTCCCGTCCTTGACCGCCAGAGAAGACAGCATGCTCACCGACGCAGACAGGTGACCAAAGCCCAGAAGAAGATCGCGTCCCTCATCAATACCAATCTCGGTGATGTTGACATGTCCACAATCGATACCACCTCTGAGAAACTGGCTACCTCAGTTACGGGACACGATGCAATTCAAGACCGGATTGAAGATTGAAGAGCTCCTCCTGGGTGACCCTGAAGCCTCTGAGGCTGAGCTCATCGACAGAGACAAGCACACTGAGCTCCATGCCGACTTGCGCCGCACTCTGAAGACACTGTCAGTCCGCCTCCGAGTTTGGTTGGAAGGTCAGAACATTGAGGTCGATCTCGACTCTCTCATGTCTGTGGTTGACAAGCTATCACCCACATTCAGGTCGATGATGGACTCCTTCCAAGTAACTTGCCGCAAGTACATGGACTCTGCTGCTACTCACATGTCCCATCCTTTAATTAGGGACAGAATTCACGCGTTGAGAAATTGACGTGACCAACTTGTCAATGTAGTCTGTCATCTTGACCCCGGTACCTCTCCTGCTCCTACTATTGCTCCGGCTCCAGATTCCGGTTTCACCCACAAGGCCGTCCCGGATTAAGGTCCCTACCATCGATGGCAATCCTCTACAGTGGGAGAAGTTTGAGGCCGAGTTTTCTACAGCCATCAAGACTCGGTCGCTGCACTATAGCAACTTTGATATCAAGTGCCTCCTTACAGGCTTCGTTGTTCCAGACAATGCAAAGAACACCATACGCCACCATCCTGGCCGTGATGCTCCACTAGTAGACTTGCTGAAGGCTCTGCATGAAGAGTATGGAACGCCTCATCGTGGGTCCGATCCTTATCAACAAGCTTTTTAGCTCCCGAGTGTTTGATTTTGATTATGATGGTTTAACCAAACATTATGTCCAACCCTTTGATGATGTTGTGTCTCTCATAGGTGATTCTCTCTCCAAGTTTCTGGCTCTGAACATCAAGAAACGTCTCACCAAGACCTGCCGGACTGAGTGGGAGAAATTCACTGGAGGTCTCAAGGATGTCCCAACGATGGAGGACCTCCGCGCCTTCATTAAGACCTGGAAGACCAGCATGACGCCTGTAGACTTTGCCCAACCATCTGTTCCATCATCTTCATTGCCTCCTCTACCTTCGACCAGTCCTACTGCCATTCCTGCTTCTCTGAAGCCTAGATTTGGTACAAGACCTGTTCCTAAGAAGTCTTCCGTTAGCTGTATTGCCTGTGGTGAGAACCATGGGCTGCTCCGTTGTTCCACCTTCCAATCACATGATGTGGATAAAAGGAACAAGCTAGTACGCGAGAAAAGGTTGTGTCTCAACTGCTTCTCGGATCAGCACGGTTGTCGCACTTGTCCTAGCCGTTTTTCCTGCCGATCATGTGGTGGTTGTCACCACACACTGCTCTACAAGCAACATGAGTCCTCAAGCCTGCCTTCCACGCCAGCCTCCACTGCCTCCACGGTGACTGATGCTGTTACCCTCTCGTCGGCGCAACCCTCAGTTCACAACGCCAGATTCCTACACACTGTAACCGTCTCTATGGAGAACGATGACCACCTTGTGAAGGCTAGAGCTCTCTTGGACAGTGGTGTGGCTGTGAGTGTGATCACGGAGAAGCTAGCCACAGACCTCAACTTGAAAAGAACGTTGAATCCACTTCCCATCTCAGGCGCCACAGGTACTACCCAGTGTAAGTTCACTGTTGCTGCCGAGTTGTTGTCCCATGACAAGTCCTATAAGAGTGATCCAATTACATTTACTGTTTTTCCCAAGCTTCCATTCCTGCAGGCTCCTCCTAATCGTAGTGAAATCCTGGATACTCCGGTCCTCCGCTCGTACCACCTGGCCGATCCCGACCTTGGTGGCGACATCGATCTACTGCTGAATATACACGATGCCCACTCTGTCACCACGGGACAATCCTTCAAGATTGGTGATTTGCTGGCACTCCCAACCCAGTTTGGACTATGCCTGTCTGGACCTTTGTTGCAATCTATTCCTCCTCCAACGTTGATGACTTCGGTTCCACCCACTGACTTGCAGGACGACCTCAGCCGTCTTTGGGTACTGGATCAGGTGCCTGATGCCCCTCAGCACTCCCCGGAAGATGAGCAGGCCATTGAAGACTTCAAGAATTCCTACAGAAGGATCAATGGCAGATTCTCAGTTTCGCTCCCGAGAGTGAAAGACCCCCCTCCACTCGGCGACACGAGAAGACAAGCCCTCTGCAGACTCCTGGCAAATGAAAAGTCTCTCACTGCCAAGGACAAGTTCGAGGCATTTTCCACAGTAATGAAAGAATATTTGAATCTTGGGCATGCCCACATTGTAACCAAGAGTGACCTAAAGTGCTACCCGCACTGCTATCTACCCGTCCATGGTGTCTTTAAAGATTCCTCGACCACAACTAAAGTTCGCGCGGTATTCGATGCGTCCACTCGGTCTTCCAACGGCACATCTCTCAACGACACCTTACTCTCCGGACCCAACCTCTATCCGCCTCTCCCTAATGTGTTGATACGTTTCCGTCAGCACGCCGTAGGGATGACGGCAGATATTTCAAAGATGTTTAGGGAGATCATGCTGAACCCCAAAGAGAGGGACCTCCACCGTTTCCTCATCAGAACCGACTCGGGTTCGATTGTTGACTGCAGAATGGATCGGCTTACCTTCGGGGTGAGGTGCTCTCCCTTCCTGGCCATTCAGGTGCTCCGCACCTTGGCTTGCCTCCACACATCCACCCACCCTGCAGCTGCTGCAGTCGTCTTGTCCGACTTCTATGTTGACGACCTCCTATCGGGGGCCAGTGATGTGGAAGCGGCGGATGCGCTGTGCACTGAACTGTGCGACAGGCTCGCACAAGCGGGGATGGTCCTGAGGAAATGGAGGACGAATTCCAGCGAACTCAGACTGAGGATCCCAACTCATCTCCTCGAACAGGACTTCACAACGGTCTCCATAAATCCTTCCAACCAAGCTCCAAAAGCTTTGGGCATGCACTGGGACGTTGCGAACGATACCTTGCATGTCTCCATCCCAGAAGTCACTCCTTCCAACGAGCCGATAACAAAATGTGTTATTGCCTCAGGGACGGCCGGGGTGTTCGACATCCTCCGGCTGTTTTGTCCGGCAATCATCCCGACGAGGATCATGTTCCAGGATACGTGGAAGAGGTCACTGCCCTGGGACAAGCCGGTTCCTGATGACATTCGGGAACGGTGGGATACCTGAGTAAGTGACCTCCCTGCCATCAACAAACATGCCGTACCACGTCGACTCTCCTCGTCCACAGGGAAACTGACAGCCTCCAGATCATTACATAGGTTCTGTGATTCTTCAACAGTAGCCTATGGAGCCGCTATCTATCTTCGGATAGTGTACGATGAAGGTAGCGTGTCATCATCCCTAGTCATTGCTAAGGCCAGAGTCCTTCCTGTTAAGCCGAACAGCATCCCAAGAGCGGAACTGACCGGAGCCAGTCTCTTGGCTAAGATGCTCAACCATACCAGATCCGTCTTGAATATTCCAGTTGAACATGTCCACGCTTGGACTGATAGTGAAGTCGTATTGCATTGGCTGCCGAAGTCCCCTCCTCTCCTTGACAGATTTGTAGCCAATCGGGTTCAATCCATCCAGTAACTTCTGCCTAACGTTGTCTGGAGACATGTCAAGTCTAATGACAACCCAGCAGATTTAGCAAGCAGAGGTATCCGTGCTCCAGACCTGTGAGCCTAAAAAGCCGTGTTTTTTTAAGAATAAAGTTCCACGCGCGCGCTTAAAGGGCATACGTACAATCCATACATACATACATATATACATATATACATAATAACATATACCCGATTTTGCATTATCCACCCCTAATACTGTCTCGCTCGCTCCGCTCACTCGCCAATAAACTAGTGGTGTGCTTGAGCAGGTCAGGTCCGGCATGGCTCCTCCTTCCTTCTTCCAGTTGGCCCACTCATAAGTTGTCTAAGCCAACAGCATCCGTCCTCTGTGCTACAATCAAGTCGTGCCTCCGTATCCCAGAAGAACAAGTAAAGTTTCTCCACGCGTTGTGGTCGAGATTCTCATCCTTCTTTATGCTCATCCGAGTAGTTGCGTGGATGCGTCGTTTTGCCTTCAACTGTGGTCGTGGCAAAGCAAGACACCACTCAGGAATGTTAGAGTACGATGAGATCGTCCACGCCAAACACCTTCTGTACAAGCTCTCCCAGCAGGATCATTATCCATATGTCTTCTTGGCGGTGCAACAGTCTACCAGCTTGCCTCGAGGCCACATGCTTATCAAGTTCTCTCTCACTCTGTCAGATCAAGGCCACATCCTGGTCTGCAGTCGAGTTAGAGATCCAGAAGCTCCGACATCTCCACTCAAGTTGACCCTGCTCCATCCCAAGTCTCTCCTTACCAAGTTGTTGGTCAGGATGTTACATAGTACATACAGTCATGCCGGAGTTACAGCCATGACCTCCATCTTGGCCATGTCGTTCCTGATCCCAAACCTGAGAAACCTGCTCAAGCTGGTGAGCAGGACTTGTGCCGCTTGCCAGCGAGCGTATGCCAGGCCCCTTCAGCACATGATGGGAATGTTACCAATGTCCAGGACAACCCCAGCTCCGCTCTTCCACAGGGCCAGAGTCGATTTCGCGGGACCCTTCCTGCTCAAAGTTGGACACACCTGCAGACCCGTCTCTCATAAAGACTTATGCCGTGGTGTTTGTCTGCTTGACCATGAAGGCGGTCCATTTTGATTTATGTTCCTCCCTTTCCACCAAGGAGTTTATGGCTGCCCTGAGTCGCTTCGTCTCACGCCGAGGATGCCCTGCCGAGATATTCTCGGATAATGGGACGAATTTCCATGGGGCCCGGGAGGAGATCCGGGAAATCCAAAGATTCTCCGAATCGAGAAAGACCCAAGAAGCCATCAGTCAGTTCACGACTAAGAACGAGATCCATTGGCACCACATTCCGCCGAGGGCTCCACACTTCGGTGGATTGTGGGAAGCCGCAGTCAAGGCCATGAAGCTTCTACTTAGGAAGAACCTCAAGCCTCACAACCTCAGGTGGGATGAATTGTACACGGTCCTCACCGAGGCCGAAGCCATCCTCAACTCAAGGCCTTTGGCTCCACTTCATACCGAGGAAGCTGCGGAGGGAGCTTACCTAACAGCTGGGCACTTCCTCATTGAAAGGCCACTACGTGCCCCACCCGCAGAGTTGCCATCCACCGGAAAGATCTCCAATCTTCGTAGGTGGACTTGTCTCTAGAATAAAGATCAACCTCTGGCGACAATGGACATCATCATACCTTGCATCCTGCTCACAGAGGAGCAAATGGAACCGACCAGGACACCGACTGGCCTCTGGAGATCTTGTCTTTGTGAAGGACGAGACACTCCGAAGCAGAGACTGGCCAATTGCCATCATTGAAGCCGTTCATGAAGGTGATGATCGAGAAGTGAGAGCAGCCACTCTCCGTTGTCACGGAAAAACCTACAGGCGACCCTCCAACATGTTGATACCTTTCCAAGCAGACCAAGAACATCCACAAGCCCCCTCCCTCCCCCCCCCCGGGAGTATGTCTGGGACTTCGTCTCCATCTCAAGACTCAGCCCAGTCAGAGTAGCCGGCCTACGCCCTCCCGCGAAAGACTACGAACATTGAACTTTATTATTATTATTCCATTCCTTACCTTGACATCCCTTACCAAATCCTGCTGTCCTATAATGATATTCATACTCATGGTCACCCAATGGTAACCGCATCCTCTTGTTCCGTATTTAATGCTGTAATTTGTTATGACAAAGCTGTTGCTTAACTCTGAAAACTTTGGCTCTAGACAAGTTAAGGAGTGCGCACTTTTCGGTTGCTGTGTAAGACTGCAAGCTCGTGTCAGCGGATGCACATAGTTCTAACCAAGCGCCAGCTCAAGTAAGCAAGTAAGCTGGTCCTTCATCACACGATAGGCCATTCGTGGGCGTGGAACTTACCCGCACAAAGTTACAAGTTTATTGCATTACATACAGTATTATGTTTAAACTTCTGTCATAGTAGTATATGTAGTTCTTTTCATGAATGTTTACCAGGGAGTTATCAGTTTGAAACACTAACTCTCATTTTCCCAATAATGATAAACTGTAGAATGGAGAGAAGAATGTTTGATTGTGAAAATAAAAAGATACATAAAAAGCCAAACAAAAAGAAACCAATAAATAATAAAATGACTAAATTATTAAAACCACAATGTTTGCAATTGCTTTGAACATAAAGGACTCGCTAAAGGATTCTGCTTTGCTGAATGTCCCCTCCCCCCAGTCTCCGTCTCTAGTTTTATATGTTTCCTGTCAGGTGTTCTCAGGTGTCATCTGTATGTGTAGAGCTTCCTTGATACAGATGACACCTGACAACAACACGTTTAACAGAAACATAGGTTTAGAGCTTCCAGGATGCTGGCTGTCCATGCTGTGTGCAAATCACCCTCCCGGATATTATTATAAACAGTAAGCGTGCCCTCCAGAAATCTTGCCGTTTACTTTGTGTTATTATATCACCACGGAGAGTTTGATCTCAGTTGACCCCTGAGAGGACTTCGACAAGAAGTCGAAATGTCAGGTTAAGTTATAATTAACAATATTATTATAACAACTGCTACAAACCAGAAGAATTTCAATGGATAATAAGAAACAGCAAGACAATTGAAAGACTATTAGGAACTATTGAATATTTTGTTACTACAAAAAGTTTTGACACATAACTAGATCTTCATTAAAATAAATAACCGCAAAAGAACTTTAAGATAAACTTTAAAAGATTGCAAGAGGTTGTGAATGCCTGTAGTGTTTAAGAGATAGATGATTTTAATGGAAAGTGATCTTTGTCATAATTGTCCCTTGAATCCAAAGGACAATCCTCTATATTTGAACTGTATCCTTCGTCGTTGAACAGTCTATTGCTTTTCCTTGAAGTTTTCTGCCATATATATCAAATGTACATTTCTTCTGAATTAAGGTTATTATGTTCTGTTGAACATGTCCAAGGTCAGCTGCTCATCTAGCCATAAGCTATTTAAAAAGGATGCGTTCATAACACAATTTTCATTGATGTATAATTGCTCAATATGTGCAAAAGATCAAATATACTTCGTAAATATAGAGGCTGTCTGGGTGTGGCCATTCTAGTTGGGAAGTATTGACTATAGGCTGTGGTCTGTTCTTAACCGATTACTGGCCAAATACGCAATTTTGCGTACCTCCGTATTTTGTCCCCGAAAGGCCAAATATTCAATTCTGCTACAAGAAAGGGGGTAATAACTATCTGCCTACAGCTGCATACCTGAATCTACCAGTTATCTATCATTGCATCTCAGGTTTGTAATGTAGTATAGCTATCTGTACAGCATATCTATATGTGTGGTTACAATACAAAATTTATCAGATAAACCTTACTACAAAACACTTCAAGTTTATTAATATTCTCATATAAAATTTTATAACAAGAACTGTAATTCATGATTATTTGATACTTTGAGTTATGCTGCAATGATAGCTTAAGTCTTCTGGAGAAGTTTATTGATTCTACTGTGGATTCAGGACTCCAAAGATGCAGGAAACACAAGAGTATCTCCAATTTCCAAGCTGATCCATAACTTTGTGGAATATTAGTAGTATTGTAAAGTCCATAATGTACCTGGATTATATAAAGAACACAAGAATGTCACAGAGTGACTTGTTAATGAATTAAAGTCGATATCATTGGCTAGATTTGAATGTTTTCATTCTTACTAATATAAATCTGAAAATGGGGTGTGTTTTGTTTCCTAACAATTCACCTTTATAAGTTGCTGTTAGTGTCCATTCTTGCGTCATTCATAACCATTACTCAAATCTCTGAACTTGTCTTCTACTGTAAGCTCATAACTAGCATGGTGAAACTAAGCAACGCGAAGTAATTTGAATTAACACAATATCCGAGTTTTCTTGACCGAATATGTACTGGTAGCCTTATGCATCCGATGCATACTAACACATGTAGTTCTTAGATATACAATTTTGTGCATCCACTTTGAAAAAAATCATGGCGACCAAGATAACTGTAAGTTGATCAAACTCAACACTAATGGTAGCTACCAACCTTGCTTTTGTCCCACCACAAAGGTTGTATATAGTAATTAATGTGTATAGTAGCCAATTGCAATGTAGAACAGGTAGTCATTTCAACAGTTCATTGATACAAGTTGATGAATGTCTCCATCATATTGCAGTGGAGATTCCTTAGCTACCTTGTGGACCCAAATGATCCAAAGTACATTATCTTGCTATATCTAAAGAAACAAATTCTTTTGTAAATTTGCACAAAAAAGAAAAAAAGAATTTGTGTCCATGAAATACAAGAATGAATATTAAACTGGAGACACTATTTTTAAGATATGAAAATTTATTGAATGCACTAATTGATGTTGAAAGATAAAAGCAAGGAAAATTTTATATTCTGTCTACATTACACTTAACCATACAATGCATTTACAGTCCTAGAACATTTTACTAATGTGTATTACTTCAGGCAATGTGGCTATAAAACTCCACATCCACAAATTGAAATATTTCTCTTACAATTTTCTTTGGCCGCCTCTGTTTTTTGTTGTTGTTTTTTGTGCCACAAATAAAGTCTGGGTCATAAAGTAAAATTTTCTAGGCATTCTAATTGGCGAGCAAGCGAAGCGAGCTAGACAGCATTAGGGGTGGATAATGCAAAATCGGGTATATGTTATATGTATGTATGTGGGATAGTACATATGCCCTTTAAACGCGCGCGTGGAACTTTTTTCTCCAAAAAAACGCGGCTTTTTAGGCTTGACCCCAGTTTATTCTGAAACTACAGCATTAAACAAGCCTTACTTTATACTTAAGCTCCAAAGTGTGAGAAAATTCCTTCGAAAATGCTCGCTTTTCAAGAAACAAAAAGTTGATTCGATCGGTTACTATGGCATTGAAGAGCCTTTTCCAGACTTAATTTCAAAACTTCGCCGTTTTATGGGGGGATACGGAGTGCCCGGTTGTTGGTTGTCAAGAGCCGTTGGTAGTCAGAATGCCGTAGCATTAATGCTAAGGAAGCTACTACTTCTCGAGGGAAGCTGAGGTAAGTACGTAATTCTATATTTGTTAGCTAAATATGCAAAATTAACTCTGGCCTTTCTTTTTGTAGCTAAGAGCTTGTCAACAGTGACTGGTAAATTCAAATAGTCAGATTGACTCAAATTTGGTACTACAAAAGTTACCACTGCTCAAGAAAATGAGGTAAGAAAGTAATTTTGTATTGGTGTGCTAAAATTGATTGTCTTTGTTTTTGTGGGTGAGAGCTTGTTGTCAAGAATTCAAGGTAATTCAGATGGTCAAAGTAACTTCAATTTGATACTACAGAAGTTATCAATACTCAAGAATGATATAAGTAGTAATTCCATATTTGTTGGCTAAAATTACAAATAATAACACTGGTTTATTTTTTATCGTAGCTGAGAGCTTGTTCAAGAGTTACTGTTGATTGAGATTATCAGAATGGTTGATGTTTGATACTACAAAAGTTACCATTAATCAGGTAAGAGAACGATTTTGTATTTGTTTGCTGAAATCAAATGTCATAACTGCTATTATAGTGTTTGCATGAAGTAAGCTAAAAATAGTAACATTTTATGTTACCTAACTATCATGCTCGCTCGCCATTTGTGCTTAAGCACACCACTAGTTGGCGAGCGAGCGTAGCGAGCGAGACAGTATTAAGGGTGGATAATGCAAAATCGGGTATATGTTATATGTATATATGTATAGATGTATGTATGGATTGTACGTATGCCCTTTAAACGCGCGCGCGGGAAACTTTTTTCTTTAAAAAAACACGGCTTTTTAGGCTTGACCCCAGTTTATTCTGAAACTACAGCATTAAGCAAGCCTTATTTATACTTGAGCTCCAAAGTGTGAGAAAATTCCTGCGAAAATGCTTGCTTTTCAAGAAACAAAAAGTTGATTCGACCGGTTACTATGGCATTGAAGACCCTTTACCTGATTTAAATTAAAAACTTTGCCTTTTTTCCGGCTAAGTGCGGCTTGTTAGTTGTCAAGAGCCACCTGTAGTCAGTACTAAGAGAGCTATCACTACTTCTGAAAAGCTCATGTAAGCACATAAGGTATTAATGCTAAGGAAGCTACTACTACTCCAGGGATGCTGAGGTAAGTACGTAATTCCATATTGTTAGCTAAATATGCAAAAATAACTCTGGCCTTTCTTTTTTATAGCTAAGAGCTTGTTGTCAACAGTGACTGGTAAATTCAAATAGTCAGAATGACTCAAATTTGGTACTACAAAAGTTACCACTGCTCAATAAAAAAGTAATTTTGTATTTGTGTGTGCTAAAATTGATTGTCTTTTGTTTTTGTAGGTGAGAGCTTGTTGTCAGGAATTCAAGGTAATTCAGATGGTCAAAGTAACTTCAATTTGATACTACAGAAGTTATCAATACTCAAGAATGAGGTAAGTAGTAATTCCATATTTGTTGGCTAAAATTACATATAATAACATTGGTTTACTTTTTTATCATAGCTGAGAGCTTGTTCAAGAGTTACTGGTAATTGAGATTATCAGAATGGCAGATGTTTGATACTAAAAAAGTTAACAAATCAGGTAGGAGAGTGATTTTGTATTTGTTTGCTGAAATAAAAGGTCATAACTGCTATTATAGTGTTTGCATGAACTAAACTAAAACATAGTAACAATACTTATTTTTGTTACCTAACTATCAAGCTCGCTCGTCATTTGTGCTCAAGCACACCACTAGTTTATTTGTATCCCAAATTGCACTAAACAGAATCCTCTGGTTTATCGATCAGTACCCGTATCACCCTAGAAATTGAATTGTTTACCGTTTTGAATTCTTTTGTGGGTGCAGTTAAAACTTGAAAACTTAAGGGACTTCCATTTCTATTCGAGTTAGTGGCGGTGGTAAGTCAATGCGCTCTTTGTCATGGTTATAAGCCGTGTGCAACAGCGAAGGTAAGTCTGTGTAGGTGCATGTCCAGTTGTGTCAAAACATTGTGTGTTACAACCATTACTTAGCTAAAGAATATCACAAAGAAAACTTTTAAACTAGTGGTGTGCTTGAGCACAAATGGCGAGCGAGCTACACTATTGTTAAATTTGATTTTAACAACTAACACTCAAGCTATTAAAATAAAGTAGAGTTTTTAAATTACGTATGAGGTAAAGGGGTTTCAATGTCATAGTAACCGCTCCCGCAACAGTTTGAATTGAAAAAGAAGCAACAAAATCAAATCACGTTATTTAAAATTTTCTTTGTGACATTCTTAATAGTAGTTGTAACGCACAATACTTTCACACAACTGAACATACCTACGCAAGACTTACCTTCGTGGTTCGTCTAGTGGACAATGCATTTTTAAGTATATACTGTTGAGTAGGGCTTATAACTGTGACAAATAGCGCATTAACTTACCACCGCCACTAACTCGAATAGAAATGGAGCTCCCATAAGATTTTGAGTTTTAACTGCACCCGCAAAACAATTTAAAGCCGTAAACAATTCAATTTCTAAGGTGATACGGGTAATGGTCGCCAAACCGGAGGATTCTGTTTAGTGAAGTTTGGGACGGGGTCGAACGCGGAGCAAACACAAAAATATGGAGGGTCAAAGTACAAAATGACATACATACGTCCATATATATAAATAAACAAACATCTCCGATTTTTTCATTTTTACCCCTGTAAGTGTCTCGCTCGCTACGCTCGCTCGCCAATAACGTGTATTGTTTTGTTGTTGTTTTGTTGTTGTTTTTTCCCTTCAATTCAAGCAGTTGCAGAGAGTTGTTACTATGGCACTGAAATCTCTTTACCGTGTATGCCAAATTTAAAAACTGGACCTTATTTTCAGTAGCTTCAGTGATAGAAGTCAAAATCATTCATATAAAAATAGTATAGTCTTTAGGCTCGCTCGCCATTTTGTGCTCAAGCACATCACTAGTTTATGGGCTAGGGAGATTAAGTAATTACCTGGACCAAATACATGTACGTAGAACTGAATCTGCTAAGCTGGATTTAGTCAGCCTGACTGAACTATGTGGGCGGACCAAATCCGCTGTGACACGGACGAGCGCCTGTGTGAACGTGCAGTATAAAAACTGGCACCTAAACACCTCCTCTAACAGTTGAGAAAATGCCATAAAAATGGTCAAATTATATTCAGCTTTAATAACTCTTTATTTATTTTACAAGGTAGTGCAACTTCCAGAAGATTGCCAACGGAATCGACCTCAACTTCAGCCTGTCCTTCTGGACTATTCCCGCAACTTCAGGAAGCTATAACAGATAGGATTAGGCAGGCACTAGAGTGTGAATTAGGTATACTTGCGAAGAATGTCCTGCTATATCTTGTAACGAGAGTCACGGCTCAGGGTTCTATTGGCTAAGCGGTGCGGTGGATCGGCTTTTGAAGCGTATTGCACAAGAAATTCTCCTTGTAATTGTTCTGGAGGAAGCTTAGGATGGAAAAGAATTGCCTTCGTTACAACTGACACTTCCCAGCCTTGTCCAGAGGGTACAAGGTTGTTTAGTGAGAGTCTTCCCATTCGTACTTGCATTTGCCAGACTCAACGCTGTCTTTCTCTTGTATACAGCACTGATAATGCACCTTATGAATGTGTCTGTGGTAGAGTGATAGGCTATCAGGATTCTTTTGCCCCTTATTACGAAGATGGATAAAAAAAATTATAGACGAGAATTACATGACGGCATGAGCATCACCTATGGTTACTTCCCGAGGAAACACATCTGGACTTTAGCTGCTGGTTCTGATTAAACCGGAACAGATTTTCAGCTCTGTCCGTGTACGAACAGGGTGAAACGGCTAGTAGGAGTGCTGTAGGCACTGAATTTTTTTCCTAATGATACATTATGGGATGGACAAGTCTGTGGAGAAATATGCACTTGTTGTACTGGAACTACTGCGTCATGGTTTTGCAAGACGCTTCCACTAGCTACCAGGGAGAATGTCGAGGTCCGATTATGTGCGGATGAAAATAACAACAATGAGAACATCCCTATTGAGTTAATTGCAATTTATATGCAATAACTGTGTTATGGCGTAGCTACGTTTTCTCTTATGGTCGTTCTTTATTCTGAATTTAGATATATAATAGATTACAATTGTTATTGTAACTGACCAGCTATCATATTCACTGTATTAAAGTGAAAAAAAGGGCTCAATTCAGCAATACTTCAATTTCTTACTACAAATTGATTATAAATTCACTGATATGGATCATACATACAGGGAGGATGGCTACTGAAAGTTGGAAATAGCTTACTATTCCACTCAGCTCCTTCCTGATTAGCTGCCTATCCAATTCGTAGTGTTATTGTTAGAACTTCAGTGCAGCGGTACATTTAGCTAATTATCTCCCAATTTTTCTCTGTGCTAACATGCAAATTTTTTGAGAGTTTTTGACTGTCATGTGAAATCCTAGCTGCTGGCTTATTATAGCTACTCACGGCACAATCATCATTGATGATAGTATGGTGTAGCATGACCTTTTACCAAACCTCAGCACGTTTCGTGCTCCTGGGTCTGGCTCTGTCAGACTACGTTGACCACTAGTTGGTATAGCTATCTAGTTTATAGTAACAAATTTAGTTTTAGTCATAGTTATAACTATTTAACCATACATTTATTAAATTAGGTAGCTATTAATTATATTTTTTTTACTAAAATAGTTTTAATTTTTTGTATAGTTATAGTTGTTATAGCTAGTCTTCAACTAAGAGTTTTTAAACTTAGTTGTAGTCATATTCATTTTAATTTATTCATCCAAATTATAGCTATAAGAAGATAGCTAACTATTAGCTAAGTTCTAATAGCTACTGCTACTTCATCTTTTTTATAATTTTTATCAGAGCCTTATCCAAACTATTTTAATACCACTTAGTTATTTTTATTTTGTTAATTATTTATAGTTAATTAACTAAAATAGCTGGACATGTTGATTTAGTCATAGTTAAAAAAAAAAAAAATGGCTGTTAATTTTACCTTATGATTACTACCTCCTTTCAAATAATAGTATTCACAGTTTATCAAGTCTCAGTTTTGGCCAGTTAGAGTCACAAGTGTATTTCATCCTTAAGAAGAAATCAATAATAGCTGTAGATGACTTGACACGAGCTAGTCAATGGTAATGAAATTGACCTTAATAGACATCATTCATACTTTTTCTTAGAGAAATGTCCAAATAGAAGTGAGTGTTTTACCATATGTTTCATAATTTTTGTCATCTATCTTGTAGCTATTTCAACAATTATAAAGGTGCGCTCAAAAAATCCTCTTTAAAATCCTTTGTACCCCATTCAATTTATATTATATCTATTATCCACCTACTACATTTTCCCATAGTGTGCAGGAAATTATGAATCATAATTCCATCTTATTGTATATAGGTTAGGATATGTTTGCAGGAACACTATGGGTCATAATTCCCTCCATTAAAAAAAACCCATAATATTATATGCAGCACAGGCATTATTTCATGCTAGATAATTTTACTATAAAACTTTTAGGTTTATGAGACTGAGTTTCACCAATTACTGATAGATATACTGGTGTTTTAGCAACTGCCTAGCTTACCAATTTTTTATCCATCAAGGTCGAAACAGCTGCTAAAATAACAGCTGAGGGCTAAGGGAGAGCCCCTTTGAACTAATTCTGCCAACTTTACAAGCTGAGTCACAAATCATAGTATAAACTACTGCATTGAAGAAATGTAGCATAGAATAAAGCATATATTACACACTAAAGTGATATGGCTTAATACTTCACTTTCAGGCTGTATTTACACTTGCTTTGTGCTCATAAACATAAATTAGTGTACTCGTGAAATATCTCACCATAATACACTGTGACTCACGTATTAAGTAATAAATACATATGTTCATAACCTTGAAGATGAATAAGTTAGTAAACTTTGAACTATAGTGTCCAGAATTAGTAAGATTGATTATTGATTGATTGATGATAACATCCGCAGGAAATTGTTAGATATTGTATCCAGCCATGTGTACTTGGATTTCATGATTTGTAAGCCGATGATATTATAAGCATTAGAGTTAAAATCCTATTGAAAATTATATATTTTAGTTATATCCCACTGTCTATTTCACTGGACAATCTAATATAAAAGGTTATGTCAATTAATCTTAGCTGTACTAGCTTCTGATTAAAACATAGGTGTACAATAATCAGAATGTGATACTGCAACCTAAAAATAGTATGATATTAGGGAGGTTTTAGTCTGATGTCCATTTTGGAATAATAAAATAATAAGGAATAGCTAATTTACACCATAATTTTGATGTGTTATGATAATAAGACAAAAAAAACACTATGTGGATACTTCATGGCTTTATTACTACATAACATATTGATAATATTGCAGAGGCCATACATAAAATAATTGACATGCTTGAATGTTATTTCAAAATGAAAATAATATTCTTTCAATATGATAAAAAACAACTAAAAGTTAACATATATTATTATGAAGGCAAATACTTGTACCTGCAATATTAATACTTTTGCTTTGCATTATTCATTTGTGAAGTGTTAATTTGTTGTTGATTACTTTTGCTGTCCTTTGCTCCAACAATCATTTCAATGCTGCTTGGTTTCCACAAAGATATGGTAAAAATATTATGATAACCTTGCCCAAAATGGCTATAATGTATAACAATTTGCAAAATAAAAAATTCTTTTTTAATACAATGTTTACTACTTTAATCAAAAGTCCATAACTTTGTAGAGTATTATAGTCATAATACTATGTCGATTGTTATCAAAATTGATAGCGTATAATCTGGGATTAAACACCACTTATAAACTGTCAGAAATTCTAAAATGTTTGAGTAGTTTAGCCACCAGCAATACAATAGATAATCTCAGGGTATGAAACTCATGCCAATAATCAGAAAAATCGTTAATCGCTAAATCATTAGTGGCTAAATGTAATAAGTTAATTGATCTACGAAAGTTCATACCCTGACATTCTATTGTACACTAATGTTGCCCATTCCCGCCACGAGGAGGCACTACTCATGGGAACAAAAAATGTTAGAACCTGCAAAGAAAAAAAACCCAGATAATGCTATTGTACATGTATGACATAAGAATGAATGGAGGATTAGTGAAAGTGATGGTAATGGCAAAAATAGTAATAAAAAAAAGAAGAAAACTATGACTGTTGATTATAAGTATTGCATGAAACAAGTTTCAGATAACAAAATAAAAAAGCTTACAATATAATAGAGAGGTACTTTAAACTATAAGTGTACCCCATAAACAAACAACAATTTCTGGAATATTCCACACCAAGAACTGTGTGCAAATTGTTACATGAATAGTACCCAAATAAAACAGTGACTTACAAGATTACACAAAATCTCTAGTGCTCACTGTCTCTATCTACATAATATATTATACTTACTACTAATGTTTGTAGTTCTGCAAACTGAAAAGGCTCCACTTTCCCTAACACATAAAAAATCCAGAAAAGTTCATAAAAAATCCACCGTTGGCTTGATTATAGCTGGATATAATGTATGCACTAATTGCTAGATATAGATCAGATACAATAATGTGTAAGGAATAAAACTATACTTTATTTTACTATTTATACAAAACATTCTTACTTACAATTATCAATACTTACATTCTATAACTGCACAGAGCCATAGTTCATTTGAGTTTTTGTTTGTTTTATTATAATTATTATTTTTATAATAATTATTAAAAAGACATTACAATATAAATATAATAGTCTAGTTTATACTATTAATGATTATTTTGTTTAGAGCTTTTAGCCCTTTTGAGTCTCTTCTTTAAGATTGTGACAAATTTTTTCGGAAGTACTCGAATCTTTGTCACAATACGAGACATTTTAGATTTCTTTTGCTTCCGTGAAGCACTATTGGAGGCATTATTAAGATCTCTATTAGCACTGATTGAACTTGATGTAATTTCATCAATTGATGGATACAGTGAACTTAGAGATCTATTTTCTGGCGATACATGAACTTTGGCTACTTGTTTACTACCGACTGATGCATTATCAGCAGGTGCAGCCTCAGTACACACTGATGCTTTGCCAGCATGTGAAGCAGCAGTACACACCGTTGCATTACCAGATTGTATGTGGGGTTTGTTGGTGGTACTGTTGCAGACGTGGCTGGCTGGTGCATTGCTAGAACAGGCTATTGTATTGCCTGTTAATGCCTTGTCAGTGACCGATGTATTGCCAGTTAATGCCTTGTCAGTGACCAATGTATTGCCAGTTAATGCCTTGTCAGTGAGCGATGCATTGCCAGTTGATGATTTGCTAGCATTGACTGGTGTGTTGCCACCAATTAAATTACCAGCACTGATTGATTCATTGCCAGCAGGTTTGCTAGCACTGACTGATGCATTGCTAGCATTGACTGACACATGGTCGGAATGGTCTAATGTAAGACCAGGGACATTCAAGTCATTGGTTGTGGGGGAAATATTGGAAGAATTTCTAGCACCAGTTGAGTTGTTGCTAGCGGCGATGGGTTGGTGTAATGACGTCTCAAGAACAGCGTGATTGTTAGAGCAGAGAGATTGGTAAGCTGATGGTGAGTTACAGCTAGCAGAAGGTGACAAGTTGACACCATTGACAGAAGGGTTCTCAGTCTTTTTTGCTGAACTTGATGACTCAACTTCAGCCGACTGAGTTGTTCCTTCTTCAGCTTCTGCAGCATCCACAATCAGTTGCTGACCATCAGATAAAGGGCGCGGATAAGGGGACTCAATTTGTGAGCTACACAAATTTAGAGACCACACATTACGGAAATAGTATGGGAGGGAATTTTTCACAGTATACTTGCCACCACTTTCTCCATTCCAATGTGGCCTTATGGAGGGAAAATCTTTCATCCAAGTGTGCTTATGAACATCAGCAACTTTCATTCTAGTAGTACAGTCTACTGTCAGTAGTGAACGCACTAAATCCTTAAATGCTGAGAATAAAAAGAATAATATGCAAAATGATAATCATATTTGCAAATAATAATGGCTACCATGATTACCTGCAGAGAATCTTCCCTTTAGTGGAAGATCGTAATAATTCACAAGACCACATATGATTTTCTCTCTATCTTGAAATGGTAAAGCTCCAAATACCAAGGCGTATAAGACCACACCCCTATGAAAAAGACAGACAAAAATAACACAATGCATATTGTAATAGAATGACTCACACTTTAAAGGTATACTTACATGCTCCATGAATCCACAAGTTGGGGGTTATATATAGGATCACAAAATAGAACTATTTCCGGAGCAGCAAAATAGTAGGTACAGCATGGTGTAGAACACATATTTATTTGTGACTCAATGGCAAACCCAAAATCTGTACAACATTGCATAAATAAATATAAGGCTTCTAACTAGCTTGTGATATACCTCCAATCTTAACATTCATTTCTTTGTCAAGAAAGACATTGTTTAGTTTGATATCTCTGTGAGAAATGCCCAGTGAATGGCAATATGATATTGCCTGACACATCTGATCGAATATGTGTCGTGATTCTGGTTCTGGAACACGTTTTCGAGAGATGACATAGTCTAATAAATTGCCATTCTGAGCTATTTCCATTGCTATGAAGCATTTCCGATCCGTTTCAACTATTTGTAATACACCAATAATATTGGGGTGAGCCACTTTTTGCAGTAGATCAATTTCACGTGGAAGAAAATGAGATATACTACGTTTCTTAAGCCTGTACTTTTTAATAATCTTGATGGCAATCTATAAAAATAAACACAACCTGAGTGTATGCAGCTAAATATGAAGTTGATTAGCTATTACAAAAAATCAATGACATTATTTGAGCTATACTTAAATAACATGAGATATATGCAACAGTCCAAAAAGTGACGTTATGTTTAAAAGGACACTAACATTATTGTCCTCAGCACCACTTATGTGTCCCATCAGAATGATTGTTTTAAGCTCGGCCCGTAACTATTGGCTACTACCATGTCAAATTCAAATTGACTGCACTTTAATGCACTTAATGATTCTCATTACAAAACTCATGAGTATTATACAATACGTACAAGTAAATTGAATGGTAAAGGGATATCAGACATGTATGTCACATCAGACATGTATGTCACATAATATAGTGAGTAATTGCAACAGTTCACATACTCCCCCTGTTATGGAGCATTCAACATCAGTTGGAGAGTCTTTGATTGAGTAACCAAGGATTCTGTCACGGTTTGAATAACAACATCTCAAACAGGTTGCCATGATTTGACTGAGCCACTACTTCACGACATGAGGAGATTCCATGGGAACTGCATTCTGCATAACAAAATATCTTTTCTCAAGCTCATTATAGACCACGAGTATATAGATTGCTGCAATGTAGGAGTTTAGGATGACCCTTCACTGATGTAGTCCTCATCAGTATGCTACATGTAATGTCATCAGATCCCTGTATACGACCTTCTATTCGTCCTAGTAGACTAATGCCTCTGGGATGTTTTTCATATATGTCCAGTATCTGAGATTGTTTGATCCAGTACAGTCTGGTTGTACACACCATTATGAAAAAATGTACTATGTGCAAATTCATGACATTTTTGTACTACTCGGAAAACAATTTCAGTGACTTTATATAAGCAGTAGGCACTGATGTTGATGATTCAGGTATATACATTGCTGTCCATCTCATTGACCAAGAAGTGTACAGCTATTTTTTTTGCTCATCTCCCTCATGCATTTTTGTGGTACTGTAACAATTGGGCAAGACTTTTAGACCTAATCTCCCTCTTCTCAAATCTAACCTGGTCCATGCCTAATTGGACATTCCTCAGCTCATTCCAGTTGAAGGGGAATATCTGCCAGGTTTTCTCTTCCTTGGGCATTACTTTCAATGACAGGGTGCAATGAGACAACGAATTGTCCTCACTCTATTCTATACCAATTGTTTCCAGTTGTGGTTGGTGCCCTGAATCCAAAACAGAGCTACTTTGAAATTATAGAAACATTATAAGATCAATAAATTGAAGTTCTGGTTCCAGTGTGGTCCGAAACTTGTCCAAGAGTCTTGACAGCACAAGTGCTGACAGCTCCAGTTTAGGAATGGTCATATCCCATACTGAGGGGGATCGAGTTTAATGCAATGAACTTGACATCCACCGAATGAACTTACTTGACAGCTGTATACTCTCTCAGTGATGTGTTGCATAAGCCAGAAATACACAAGATCCTCTGTATTGAGTGGAATAAGCCAGTGATGACTTCTGATGTTACCGTGGGGAAGTTTGAAGTCATAAAAGGAGCCGAGTGTGAGACTACTAACTGATTGATGGGTTTAGTGTGAGACTACTGACTGACTGACTAGTCGATTGTGAGACTACTGACTGATGAGTCGAGTGTGAGACACTACTGACTGACTGATGAGTCAAGTGTGAGACTACTAACTGACTGTTGAGTGTGAGACTACTGACTGACTGACTAGTCGAGTGTGAGACTACTGTCTGATGAGTCGAGTGTGAGACTACTGACTGACTGACTAGTTGAGTGTGAGACTACTGACTGACTGACTATTTGAGTGTGAGACTACTGACTGACTGACTAGTTGAGAGTGAGACTACTGACTGACTGACTAGTCGAGTGTGAGACTACTGACTGACTGATGAGTTGAGTGTGAGACTACTGACTGACTGACTAGTTGAGTGTGAGACTACTGACTGACTGATGAGTCAAGTGTGAGACTACTGACTGACTGACTAGTTGAGTGTGACAATACTGACTGATTGATGAGTCGAGTGTGTGAGACTACTGACTGACTGATGAGTCGAGTGTGAGACTACTGACTGACTGACTAGTTGAGTGTGAGACTACTGACTGACTGATGAGTCGAGTGTGAGACTACTGACTGACTGATGAGTCGAGTGTGAGACTACTGACTGACTGATGAGTCAAGTGTGAGACTACTGGCTGACTGACTAGTCAGTGTGACAATACTGACTGATTGATGAGTCGAGTGTGTGTGAGTAATACTTTCAGAAGTCCATTAATTGGTTCATTTTTTTTTTGGAATAAAAAAACAAAATGTTTAATCACACTAGTTATTATTGTTGCCCCCTGTCATTGTTTGCTTTTTCAGCAAAATAATGGAGGCCACCTGATATCATAATGGAGATGGTGAACAGCTGATATTATCAGCAATTTAGCAGCATGTGACTGCTTGCTGAATAACATTGTACCATCACTTAAATGAGAAGTGATTAAATACAATACGACTATTTTTATTCAATTCACCAGAAGGACTTTTTCATTAGATGTATTCTCTCTCTTTCACAGGCTTTTTTTGAACAATACAGAATTAAAAATATTGTGGTCGCCACCTGGAATGGAACCCAGGACCACTTGTATAGCCACAAGCCTCCTGCTACTGAGCTACGACAACCACCCAGCAAATAAGCACTCCAATTCTGTATTTATACTGTTAAGGGGTACTGCTATGCTACAGTCTCACTCTCAACAGACCAACGAAATTTCTCTTTTTTTCAAAGATTCTTATTATTTGTTGAATTTTTCTCCTCATTTAATTTATCACTTCACAATTTCTTTCTCAGCCTTCTTTTACTCATTAGAGGGCTGAGAAAGAAATTATGAAGTGATAAATTAGATGAGGAGAAAAATCCAACCAATAATAAGAATCTTTGAAAAAAGAGAAATTTCGTTGTAAATACAGAATTGGAGTGTTTGTTCCCCGGGTGGTTGTCGTAGCTCAGTGGCAGAGCGCTTGTGCGCTATACAAGCGGTCCGGTTCCGGTGGTGACCAAATATTTTTAATTCTGTATTGTTTAAAAAGCCTGTGAAAGAGAGAGAATACATCTAATGAGTAAAAGAAGGCTGAGAAAGAAATTGTGAAGTGATAAATATTTGAATTATATATATAATAATGCTATTTTCATAAGGCTGAATTAGTATATCTATGGACTTCAGCTTATGCATATACAATACTAAAAACACTGATTTTTGATTATTAGGTTGAAACCTTTGTAGAAAATATTCTTGGAGTTTCCTGTCCGTCTGTTTGTCTGTCTATCTGTTTTTCTGGTCTGTCTGTCTGTTTTCCTGTTAATATGTTTAACCCATTGCAATGATAATAAGGCTCTGCCACTGAGCTATAAGCGGTCCTGGGTTCGATTCCTGGTGGCGACCAAATATTTTTAATTCTGCATTGTTTAAAAATAGTCAGTAAAAGAGAGAGAATACATCTAATGAGTAAAAGAAGGCCGAGAAAGAGATTGTGAAGTGATAAATTAGATGAGGAAAAAAATACAACGAATAATAAGAATCTTTGAAAAAAGAGAAATTTCGTTCGTCTGTTGAGAGTGAGACTGTAGCATAACAGTACTCCTTAACAGTATAAATACAGAATTGGAGTGTTTGTTCGCCGGGTGGTTGTCGTATCTTAGTGGCACAGCGCTTGTGCGCTATACAAGCGGTCCTGGGTTCATTCCCGGTGGCGACCAAATATTTTTTAATTCTGTATTGTTTAAAAAAAAAGCCTGTGAAAGAGAGAGAATACATCTAATAAAAGGCTGATAAAGAAATTGTGAAGGACTTTATTGTTTCATGAGTACTTTACTTAAGTGTGCTATCACAATTACCAGAGCTGACGCTGTAGATGGGCAGAGCTCAATTTTCAAAGCATTCCTTGAAGCTAGGGTGAGGTTCACTGCTACCTCGTCTTTCTTGACATAATCCACCCAAGTCTGAAATGTGCAATTGCAGTAGGTGGTCCACTACCGCAGGCGTACGCGGACCCTTTTTGTTACCGCAGGCGTAAGCGTTCCCTTTTCTACTAATGTGTCTAACGCTTATTATGAAGTTCCGTTTAGCTACATTTTATTGTGGGGTATTGTTTGAACGCATTAGAAATGATTAGCAGAAAAGAAATAGCTAGGAATCTAGTGAAGTTAAAAATTCTAAACACCAATCAGCAGAAGAAAAAGAGAAAAATAAAATAAGATATATAGTAGCAAAGATTTGTAAGATATGTAGTAGCTATTTATTTCAAAACTATAACTTACAATATTCTATAGCTACAAGTATAGCTTTTCTTTTAGTCTAACCCCTTAACTAGCTCGACTGACTTAATGAGAAACATTCTCTAGTATCAGAAGAAACTGGGGACAAGCCTAAAAGCAGTGAAAAGGGCAACCGAACTCGTTTTAAGTACTATCATTAAAAATATTATGACATGTACTCAGTTTTCATTTGTCACCTCAAATACTGACTCGTTCGCTTCCACCCCCCCCCCCCCACCTTACCAGGAAATATCCTTTGTGTTACCCTAAATAGTGTCTTGCTCGCTTCGCTGGCTCGTAAATTAGCTGCAATTATAACAAATTCAAATTTACAAGAGTTTTCTATTGTATATAATAATTCTTACTACTAAACTCATGACAATCACGCGGTACAAGTAAATAGGAATATCAGAAATGTAAGTCACTTATAGTTAGTAAGTTCAAAGGTTCATACAATGGTGGTCTGAACATGAACACTTTTTTTAATTGAATAGTCAAATTCATCTATGTCAGCATTACATAACCAATTAAATAAAAATTCACTAAGTTTCTTTACCATTCGGCGCTCAAACGGTGACCAAGCTGCCTTGACCTTGCCAAATTTCCCACTCCCGAGGGTTTTGCCAAGGGTATAGCCTAACACTTGTAGATACGGTGTAGTAAGAGACGAAGAGCTGAGGTATTTACAATGGGGACGAGATGTTAATGATCCTCCATAGTTGCTGGCCTCCATTGCTATTGACAGCTAGCCTAAACTAATGGCTAGTAGGAGTACTAAACAGTGAAACTTAGTTGCAGACAAATGAACAGAATCTATAACAGAGAACAGTGACAGAACACAACAGCGATACGGGTGACAGAGTACAGCAGCGATACAGGTTAAGTACGCTATACGCATAGCAACTGAGCGTCATCAAAGACATTACGCGCAATCCATCTTACATGCAAAACAGAACGGAAAAAATTCTCCCGTTCATTTTGGAAACGCCATTGCCAATACAAATAAACGTTGGTAACATCAATGGTTATTCAGTTTAATAGCTGTTTGAGGTGGTGATAGTGGAGTAGTCAAATTTGAACACTGCAGCTGCTATACGGGATTATATACTAAGCTATAGGCGTAGCAACTGAGCATCATCAAAGTCATTACGTGCGCAATCCAGCATAAGCAGTTATGACAGAACTACTATAGAAGTAAATGCTCGCTTCTCCCGTTCAATTTCCTGGATTGGAAACGCCCGTCGCCAATACAAACAAGCGTTGGTAGCAGCATAAAAATGGCAATTCGGTCAAATAGCAATTTTGAGGCTGTTGTAGTGTACTAGGCAGATTTGAAGCTGTCTTTGATAATACGGAGCATGCTCCATAAGTCTCAACCTCAAGAGGGGACAAATTGGTCTCAAAACTACTGAGAGACTGGAGGCTATGACTCACTACGTGCAAGTCCTCCTTGTGGCCTTTAAGGGTGGCCGCACACCGCCTACGCAATTTTTTGTTGATGGTTGCTATGCACGATTACTACTATTGTATACTTACAGGGGCTTCTACACTACTACACAAGGACAAAGTACCTGCCGAAGGAGCCGCTCACTAATTATAGAGCGAATCTGGAAGAAATATCAGGGCCTGGTTATAAAACTTTGTATGGAGCGGTGCGGTAAGTTGGAGCTCCGCAATTTGGTGCACTACTAGCCAGCCGATACTCTACTGCAAGACAAAGAGTTATTCTCCATTTCAATATTACTTAATGATTTATTCGCAATTTTTTCTATTTATAAGATATTGAAAAATTCTCTACGTGGTGCAGTTTTTTTTTTTTGGTTTACCCGTGTGTAAAAATTTTATGTCGTTCTCATTATTAGATTCCAAGAAAAACTGTTACAAAATTTGGAACTTTAATTCCACTCGCAATTCTTAAGAAATAGCCCCACCCCCATATCTCGTACTACGAGTGCGCGAGCAATTTTTTTTCTCAATTAGTTTGTATTGGTTCTAAAAAGAGCCCGCCTATATCAAGAGTAAACAAACATCAATAGAACAATAACAAGAGAGTCAGAAGAGAGAGAGCAGTTTTATTGGAGATAGCCAGAGGTGAATGTATTAGATCTGTGCATCTTGGGAAGTCTTCTCTCCGCAGAAATCGAGCCTGGTGGATCCATCCGCTTGAGTTCAGGTGCGCAGAGTCCGGAGAACAGCTACTCGAGGAGAGGCAGTCTGGTGCACCTTGCCGCGTGAGCTCAGACTACGTATGGAGAGTTGCTATAAACGAATAAGAGACAACAAGAAGCTAAATTAAAACACCACAACTTCGCAAATTATACTTCTGCTACTACTGGCGATTGTTTCTGCTCGCGTATTATCGAATGGTGGGGTATTGGCGGGGAATAAATTAATGTCCGGATCTACAGGCGGTGCGCGTTGCTATGTGCGGCCACCCTTAACATGTCATATGTTGAAATTTTAGATGTATATTGTCCCCAGGACATTGTTTTCTAGTGAATATTGTTCACCATTAGTAAAAATGTCCCCCTCACCCAAAAGCGGCGCATCAAAGGTAGTCTCGCTTAGCCAGATTCTTTACCTATAGAGCGTTTTCATCACGTGAGCGTTAATTAGCATTCCATCTGAGCCCCCATTTTGGTGTACAGTTAAAGCGCGGTAGAACGTGGAGTATGGCGAGCTCTGGAGCAGCCCCACTCCTCAACTACAGGCTAGCTCTGTGGACTGATTTAGCTGAATGGACCACCTATTCACTAATTAGCGTACCTTCACTGCATTCACACAAACAATTATTCTATTTTAACATTACCTTTCTCATGCCTGACCTTATCTTATACAATCCCCATTCCATTCCACTCACATATATGCTTGTAACACTCTCATTCTATTCAGTTCTTTAACTCCCTCATTTCTTCCTTTGCTATTTTGTACTTTCTTTTTCTTATCTGTTATACTTAAGCTTGTCCATACTTTTTATAGTTCTTGCTTGCTTTTGTGTATCATTTATTTCGTTTTGTTTTATGTTCTGTAATTGTACTTTGTTCTTTAGTTCTGTATCATTTTGTTTTGAATTTGAGACTGAGTACTGATAGGGATCTTGAGCATACTGGAAATAGTGGATAGGCCTTAGTCAGTGTGTTAAGTCTGGAGATATTTTTGTCTTTTTCCCTTTGTTTTAGTTAGTAGTCTTTGCGTGATAGTTTGGCTGAGTTTTTATAGCTTTAACCAATTGTCGTGTGCTACTACAAGCTCCAAAGGTCAAAATTGGAACTTATTGGCGGTTTGGACCCGTTTACCTCTCCACTCTGTGAGCCAGTTGATATTGTACCTCCAGTTAAATCTTGTGACGCGGCAAACTTGCTATTTGTCTTCAAAACAATTTACAGCCAAGAAATAAATTTGTAGTAGGTGGATTAAGGAGATGAATGTTTGGGATGTAGCACATCACTACATTGTGAAGGGCTGAATAAGTCATTAAATTATACAAATTTTCTTTCATTATTACGTTTATGTGGTTAGGTGAGGCAATTCTCAGAAGTTTTCTGCAACCCCATTAGCCTGCTGGATTATTATTAATAAAACAGGTGAAATTGCTGTGGACATTGGACATTGCAATTGCATGGCAAGATTGGAGGAAGACTCCAAGCATGTGGCTGCAGTGAAGTTTTATTTGTAGGCAATGTTTTGCATACAAGGCAAGGAAACTTGTACACAACAATAATGTAAATGGATTTCTCCCTCCTTTTCTACTACTGTGGAGTATCTTCCCATAAAAGATATTATTTTTGACAGTGCATAGGTGAGACCAGTTCTATGCAGGAGACAGCTGATGCGAAGAGGAAAGAGCTTCCTTCCTATAAAGAAATGGACTGCTTTTATGATAACCTTAGTAAGAGTGAAAACAAGCTTGCTGTTTTATCTTTGATCAATCCTTATTTTGATAAATTATGTTCCTTTATTCACCTCACCTGATTTTCCTCCTCCCTTAGCTGCACTTCATAAGCATGAATATGAAAGTCTAAACTACACTGACTTCCTTGAGGTCTGTACAGCAGTAGAAATTAGTAATACTGAGAGTGAATCATTAGCCATAGAAAAGCAACTGTTGCTCAGTTTCAAATCAAAATTATGGTTCAAGTATCATGCTGGAAGAATAACTGCATCATGCATGAAGGCTGCTTGCCATACAGATCATTCATTAAACATTAAAAGTATTTGCTACCCTGACCAATTTTGTTTAATACTTAAGAATTTGGAATATATCTTCAGCTAAGTTCATTTATGTCATTTGTTACATTGAAACATCTACGGCATCACCTGATTTCACTGCCGTAGAGTCTACTACAAGTTGATAGTTTGGATTAAAGAGGAAGGTGGCAGGAATGTCACAAATTGGGACTAGAAGCAACCAAATATATATCATAATAATATGTACTATTTCCAAGATGTCTGAGATGTAGTGGTAGTCATTATGCTTACCATATTGGCCATACTGCATGTGGTCCATGTTAGCAGCAAGAATTTATCGTTAATATCGACACATGTATGCAGGAAACAGATAATAACTATAAATGACTAGCTAAAAGTCGACTGTCACTGAAGATTCTATATTGCTTTGTTTGTTTGTATGAGTCACATAAAGGTTTCAATACTGAGAAATGTGATGGTATCAGTATGTGGTAGGATGTCAGGGAGACAACTCTGCTTAATGTTTGGGTGGGTAATAAATAAATTAAAGATATTGAGCAATTTACGCTCCCATAATATTAATTTATTTATTACCCACCCAAACATTAAGCAGGTATGATTGAATATACTGCCTGAAATTGTTTTATATGGAATCCTGCCTCATGTATTTGGAATCTGTCAATTGGAAGTAGATCGTAATATAAGCATTTTTATAGAGTTAAAATACCTTAAATAATTATATTCACTCTCTGCTTCACCAGACAATTAAATTGAACAGGTTATTGGTATGTCAATAAAATGTTGGCTGCACTGTAAGATTAGATGAAAACATGTGTAAATAATCCGAATGTGTACTGTAATCTAAAGATAGTGTAGTAATTAATAGGAAGACTTTATGACTCAGATGTATGTTCTGAATCTATATAATACATAGTTGCCAACCATCCGGGTTTAGCGGATCCTCCCGGTTTTCTTGGCCATTCCAGTTTTTCTTGGCCATTCCTGGCTCCCTCCCAGTTTATGGAATTCTCCAGGTTTTTGGAGTTCTCAGGGTTATTTGGAGTTCTCCCAGTTTTCTTTATAGTATTTTCCCCCGTTTTGCAAACGATCGCCAGATTAATTGCAATACAATTTCTTGTAAATTAATGCATCATATCAATCAGCAGACTTTCAACAATAAATCTATTTATCATCATTGCACAACCTCAGTATTTTTCTTTTATCAGATTAAGTTCATAATGTTTAATTATTTTCATTAGAATATAGCTAACCCCTTTCTGTATTGTGAAGTAGGCATTCTATCCAGCATAGTGTTGTTCAAGTGAGTGCACAGGGATACTAAATGCCAGAAGGGAGGATACTAAATGCCAGAAGGGAGGATACTACTGATAGTATCCTCCCTTCTAGCATTTTATTAGTTGTTTTTTTTTGGTTTATGAGTCGTCCAAGCATTAATTAAAGAATTTTATTTTATCGATGGTGCAAGAATGTTGTTTGTACAGTTTTCCTGTCAGATGCGAAAGATAAGATGGATTCATTGCACACTAACAATATTTTTCTAACTAATACAATCATCACCAAAATGAGAGTGAGAAAGAAACTAATAACATAATGAACAATAAAAATGAAGTTATATATGTTGCATATTATGTTATTTTAAAAGTTTTAGTACTATTCTTGTGGATGCTTATATCACTACAGTTATGAAATTAAAGGCACCCTTTCTAGTATATTGTTTGCAATGTAAAAGCACTACATTCATGGTATTTTCGTTGTACTTTGCTTATGTAATCAAAATCCTTCCTTATCCATCGCAAGCTGTTCATCAATGTGAGATACTGTAAATACAAACTTTTTGCATGGTCTTACATATCTTTCAAATTTTTTTTCATCATCATGTAAAGGTTGACCAATGACTGTAAAGAGCAAAGCCAGAGTACTGACTTGAAAGTTGACGGTGAGGAGCTAGACTGGAGAGCTGACTGTGAGGAGCTAAATAAAGGAGAGATGATTGAGTTGAAGAAGATGGAAGAATAGCTGGTTGAAAGAAGATTTAGGAGAGACAAAGCCGTTTTGTAAATTTTATCTCACAAATGGAGCTGAAATGCGAAAAATAGGTAATGTAGATGGGTGGACTGGACTGTTTTTTTTTTACTCAAGTTCGCTGAAAACGCAGTGATATTGATTCTCCTGACTCTAATTCCATCACTTTCGCCGGTTCACTGGAGTCCAGCGCACAACACATGAAAATATTCTATGCGCCGTGGCTCCTTAGAATTACTGCAATTACTGGACACCTCTCCGTAATGTGTCAACATAGAACAAGGGAGGGAAAAAATTATTTGGTAACTAAGGCTATAGTTGCTACGTTCTAAAAAAGATAGACAACGAAATCTCGGGAACTACCGCCCGTCGAACCCCTCGGGCAGCTAGCATCGCCCTCGCTACGCTCGGGACGGTACAGCCCGCGGCCCTCGAGTTTCTGTGGGCGGTAGATCCCTCGATTTCGTTGTCTATCTTTGACGTGCCAGTGGGTGTGATCAATCCCGGTGTTTCGTTCTGGAAAGTCGGCAACTATGACTAGTGATGTGCTTGAGCACAAATGCCAGCGAGCCAAAAACTACAATATAATGATTGATTATAACTTTAACACTCAAGCTACTAAAAAAGTTGAGATTTTGAATTACTTACATACGGTAAAGGGGATTCAATGCCATAGTAACCACTCCGGCAACTGTTTGAATTAAAAAAAAAAGCAATAAAAAACAAGTCACGTTTAAATAACGTTTTATTTGCGATATTCATTAGCTAAGTAATAGTTGTAACGCACAATACTTTCGCACTTAACTGAACATACCTACACAAGGCTTGCCTTAGTGGTTAGTCTAGTGTGGACAATGAATTTACAAATAAATACTGTTAAAAAATAGCTATTCCGCTACTAACTCGAATATAAATGCAACTCCTTCTAATTTTTTGAGTTTTAACTGCACCCGCTAAAGAATTCAAAGCTGAAAACAATTCAAAATCTAGGGTGATACGCGTAATGATTGATAACCAGAGCATTCAGTGACGGGGTCGAATACCGAGCTAACGCAAAAGTACGAGAGGTTCAAAGTACAAAATGACATACGTACGTCCAGACATAAAAATATGTGACCGGGTCTGTGAAATCGGCCTAAACGCGGCATCTAAAGTTTTCTATTTTATTCGACCAGTAGGTTGCACGGGGTTTTGGGATGCCGTCCTAATTTGGAACAAGCCATCTTCGCCCTATGCACCACAACACTTCAGTATTTTTGCTAAACTTATTATTGCTGATTTCGAAAAAAAACTCCACGTAAAGGCGTTGCTAAGGTCTGTGGACATGCCTTGTATAGTGACAAGCCCGCCAATAATTTCTTAGCAACGTTCCGTACACAAGTCCAACCGGCTAGTGTTTCTAGCCTCATAGCGTTAGTTCTAGTGCTCACCAGAGCTTACAACTGCGTCATAAGCTAGAGCTAACTGGTGTCTATCCATTTCTGCCATAAAAATTTTTTCAAAAAAAATCGACCCAAAAGGCTTTACCCGGGGATACTGAAAAAAATTGTTTGCCGCGTTTAGGCCAAATTTCCCAAAACCGGTCACATATTATTATAAACAAACAAACATCCCCGATTTTCAATTGTGTTACCCCTGAGAGTATCTCGCTCGCTTCGCTCACTTAGTACGCTTGTGTCAGTAACGACGACGACCGACGGTATGTGTGTTCATAAACTAGTGGTGTGCTTGAGCACAAATGGCGAGCGAGCCTTAAACTACACTATTTTTAAACTATTGATTTTGACAACTAACATTTAAACTACTATAATAAAGTCGAGTTGTTAAATTATGCATATGCGGTAAAGGAGATTCAATGCCATAGTAACCGCTCCCCTCAACTGTTTGAATTGAAAAGGAAGTAACAAAATCAAGTCACGTTATTTAAATTTTCTTTGTGATATTCTTAATAGTAGTTGTAACTCACAATACTTACACACAACTGAAAATACCTACGCAAGACTTACCTTCGTGGTTCTTGAATTTTCAAGTAAATACTGTTGAGTAGGGATTATAACTGTAACAAATAGCGTATTAACTTACCACCCCCACTAACTCGAATAGAAATGGAGCTCCCCAAAGCGGTAAACAATTGAATTTCTTAGGTGATACGGGTAATGATCGCTAAACCGGAGGATTCTGTTTAGTGAAGCTTTGGACGGGATCGAACACGGAGCGAACACAAAATTACGCGAGGGTCATTTACTTGAAAATTCATGCCTCTGCAGCCGGTCCCTCAGGTCTTCTAGTCACCTTCGGGAAGCCATTTTGTGCCCTTCTCCAGATCGTGCAGGCCATATCGTCTCCTCCCTCTCCCGGTTTGTTAACCTCCTTCGCCGTTGGGGACTTCGCCGGCTCACCTCTAAGTGTCTATCATACTCTTCGAGCAGTACGGTCACTTCTACTCTCACCCCCCCTCCAGCTTGGGTTAGGGTCAAGGGTGGCTGTGAAGCAATAATCCACGCCACCTCCCACTTGCTCTTTTCCACGTCCAACAAACCTTGGGGCATCTTCCTGGACTTTTCCAATGCCTTCAATTGCCTTCAATTGCATCAACCGGGAGGCCATGTTCAGGGAATTTCGAACCGCATCCCTAACTTATCTGCTTGGATGGAGTCTTGCTACTCCTGCCGCCAGCCCCTACTCAACCTCGACGAGTACTCTATCCGCAGCTGCTGTGAAGTACAACAAGGAGATCCCCTGGGTCATTTAGGCTTCGCCCTCACTCTCCATTCCTTGATTGAGAAGCTACATTCAGAAGTACCTACCCTTAGACTAAATGTGTGGTACCTCGACGATGGCACTTTGATGGGCTCCCCGGTCGCTCTTGCCTCTGCCCTCGCTTTCGTTGAGCGGGAAGGTCCCTCTCTAGGCCTGTTCCTGAACCGGAGCAAATCACTCCTATTCGTCCCAGAGGAGGCAGACTTGTGCTATTCAACCTTACCCCCTGATATCCCAATCACCCGGCGCGGTTTTTCCCTCCTTGGCTGCCCAGCCCCCCCTGACTTCTGTGATGATGTCTTTCACAACAGGATCCAGAAGGTTAAAGCCTCCCTTCATGCTCTGAGTGACTTAAAGGATGCTCAGCTCGAGTGCACTCTTCTCCGTTCCTGCTTAGCCCTCCCAAAGATATCCTTTATTTTACGAGCCTGCCCCCCCCCAGTCACCTCCATAACTCCATTGCGGCTTTTGACCTTGCCATTCGTGAAACCCTGGAGTCCATCCTCGGGGGACCCATGTCTGACTGGTCCTGGCTCAAGGCAACTCTTCCAAGTAGCCTCTTGCTCCCAGGTTGGGCCACTGGTTGAACAGATCCTTGGCCTTTCCCCAAGTCCCGGCATCCTCCCGGAATCGGTAGTACCAGCCTTAGCTTCTGCTGCCGCTCGCTCTGACTGGCGGGTACCTTGTGACTCCCCTCCATTAGAGGACCCTCTCTCATGCCATTGATGAAGCTACTTTCCAACAGCTGCTGGTTTCTTCTCCCACTACCCGCTCGCATGCTCTAGCTCGCTCCTCTAGCCTGCCTCATGCTGGAGATTGGCTTAATGTGATCCCCTCCACCTCCTTGGGCCTCCATCTGCATGATCGTGATTTTCGATGTTGTATAAGTTATTGGCTTGGTGTCCCTCTTCACAGCATCCCATACTCCTGCCCCGAATGCCAGTGCTCTGCTGACATCTTTGGAGCATCAGGTTGGGTGTGGTGGTAGTGATGACAGGATAACTCGTCACAACTCTGTTCGTGATGTCATGTTCACCGCTGCACAGAGTGCTGCCCTCGGACCTTCAAAGGAAGTCCTTGGCTTAGCTGCCAGCTCCCAGACTCGTCCAGCCGACGTCTACCTCCCTCATTGGACCTCTGGTCGACCTGCGGCCCTCGACATCCATGTAATCAGCCCTCTTCAGGAGCAGCTGGTCGCTGAGGCTGCTTTCACCCCAGGTCATGCCCTCCAAGTGGGAGTCCAGCGGAAACTGGCCTCCAACCTCCCTTCATGTCGTTCAGCTGGCATTGAGTGCATCCCTGTAGTTGCAGAGACTCTGGGCGGCCTGGCTCATGACACCATAACCATTGTCAAAGACATTTGTAGAGCTATTTCTGACCGTGGCTAGGGTATAGATCTTCACTCCACCACCAGGCACCTCTTTCACAGCCTAGCCATTTCACTTTGGCGCGGGAACTCTACGTTATGGCTCCACCGGTTCCCCACCCTTCCTCCTTCCCGAGATCCTTTTATTTATTTTATTTTTGTACCTTTTCTTGCTTTGCCTTTGTGATATTATATTTATTGTTGCAGTAAAAATAAAATAAAAAAGTACAAAATGACCTACCTACGTCCAAATATAAACTAGTGGTGTGCTTGAGCACAAATGGCGAGCGAGCCTTAAACTACACTATTGTTCAATGATTGATTTTAACAACTAACACTCAAGCTATAAAGTCGAGTTTTTAAATTAAGTATATGCGTAAAGGGGTTTCAATGCCATAGTAACCGCTTCCCGCAACTGTTTGAATTGAAAAAGAAGCAACAAAATCAAGTCACGTTATTTAAAATTTTCTTTGTGATATTCTTAATAGTAGTTGTAACACAATACTTTCACACAACTGAACATACCTACGCAAGACTTACCTTCGTGGTTCGTCTAGTGGACAATGAATTTTCAAGTAAATGCTGTTGAGTAGGGTGTGACAAATAGCGTATTAACTTACCACCACCACTAACTCGAATAGAAATGGAGCTCCCATAAGTTTTTGAGTTTTAACTGCACCCTCAAAACAATTCAAAGCGGTAAACAATGCAATTTCTATGGTGATATGGGTAATGGTCGTTAAACCAGAGGATTCTGTTTAGTGAAGTTTGGGACGAGGTCGAACGCCGAGCGAACACAAAAATATGGAGGGTCAAAGTACAAAATGACATACATACGCCCAAACATATTATATATAACTAGTGATGTGCTTGAGCACAAATGGCGAGCGAGCCTAAAGACTATACTATTTTTATATGAATGATTTTGACTTCTAACACTGAAGCTACTGAAAATAAGGTCCAGTTTTTTAATTTAGCATACAGGGTAAAGAAATTTCAGTGCCATAGTAACAACTCTCTGCAACTGCTTGGAAGGAAAACAACAACAACAAAACAATATTTAAAAGTTTTCTTTGTGATATTCTTTAGCTAAGTAGTGGTTGTAACACACAATGCTTTGACCCAACTGGACATGCATCTACACAGACTTACCTTCGCAGTAGTCTAGTGGACAATGTATTTTCAAGTAAATACTGTTGCGCACGGCTTATAACCATTACAAAGAGCGCATTGACTTACCACCGTCACTAACTCGAATAGAAATGGAAGTCCCTTAAGTTTTCAAGCTTTAACTGCACCCGCAAAAGAATTCAAAACGGTAAACAATTCAACTTCTAGGGTGATACGGGTACTGATCGATAAACCAGAGGATTCTGTTTAGTGCAATTTGGGACCGGGTCGACCACATAACTAACATAAAAACGCGAGGGTCAAAGTACAAAATGACATACGTACGTCCAAACATTATTATATACAAATAAACTAGTGATGTGTGTTCGGGCTCTATGCCCAAACAGAGGAATCAAGCCTGGCCGGCCCGGAAGTAACACCACAGAGTAACTGAAACTGAATATCATGCACAATATATGTTTCATTTGTTTATCTGTATGTACCTGTCTTAGTCATTTGATTTCTAATCTTATGCTTTACCTGTACCTGCCTCTCTCCCCATTCATTTCTAATACATCTGTCATCCCTTTACCCGAATCTTATTTCCTGCCACAGGTAATGAGATTCATCATCAACCATTGAACCCTGATTCACGTCATGCCCTTCATAATGCACAGCCAATGTGCATTCATGCTCATCGTCTATTCTCTCTCCGATCTCACACCTTTCCCTATTTCATTAAAGTCCATTAACTAAACTGAAAGTGTAGTTAAGTTAATTACCTCGTAGCTTAGCTAAGCCACTCCCACTTAGGTCATTGAGGGATTTAGACTTTCGTTCAATGTGCTTGAGCACAAATGGCGAGCGAGCCTAAAGACTATACTATTTTTATATGAATGATTTTGACTTCTAACACTGAAGCTACAGAAAATAAGGTCCAGTTTTTAAATTTAGCATACACAGTAAAGGGATTTCAGTGCCATAGTAACAACTCTCTGCAACTGCTTGAATTGAAGGTAAAAAACAACAACAAAACAATACACGTTATTTAAAAGTTTTCTTTGTGACATTGTTTAGCTAAGTAGTGGTTGTAACACACAATGCTTTGACACAACTGGACATGCACCTACACAGACTTACCTTCGTGGTAGTCTAGTGGACAATGTATTTTCAAGTAAATACTGTTGCGCACGGCTTATAACCATGACAAAGAGCGCATTGACTTACCACCCGCCACTAACTCGAATAGAAATGGAAGTCCCTTAAGTTTTCAAGTTTTAAACTGTACCCGCAAAAGAATTCAAAATGGTAAACAATTCAATTTCTAGGGTGATACGGGTACTGATCGATAAACCAGAGGATTCTGTTTAGTGCATTTGGGACGATGTCGACCACATACTAACTAACACAAAAACGCGAGGGTCAAAGTACAAAATGACATACGTACGTCCAAACATATATCAAATAAACTAGTGGTGTGCTTGAGCACAAATGGCGAGCGAGCCTTAAACTACACTATTGTTAAATTTGATTTTAACAACTAACACTCAAGCTATTAAAATAAAGTCGAGTTTTTAAATTACGTATGAGGTAAAGGGGTTCAATGTCATAGTAACCGCTCCCGCAACAGCTTGAATTGAAAAAGAAGCAACAAAATCAAATCACGTTATTTAAAATTTTCTTTGAGATATTCTTAATAGTAGTTGTAACGCACAATACTTTCACACAACTGAACATACCTACACAAGACTTACCTTCGATTCTGTTTATTGAAGTTTGGGACGGGGTCGAACGCGGAGCGAACACAAAAATACGGAGGGTCAAAGTACAAAATGACATACGTACGTCCATATATATAAATAAACTAGTGGTGCGCTCGAATAGCGCAAATGCATGGCGAGCGAGCAGACTCTTTTAAATAGGACAGAAATTACATCTAACTGTAGTGCACAGTGTAACCCTTTCCATTCTCAGTTAGCACCAGAGAATCTAAAGTCTCTGATCCCAGACTAAACTAACAATTACCTGAATAAATTTCGAAAGCAGTGGCAAAGAAACGCAGCTTGACAAAGACTTCACAATTGTTTCAAGAAGAGAGTAGCTGTAAACTTTTTGGTTGAAACAATGTTGCGTCTGCAGCAGGATACTCCCCGCTCGTTAATTGAAAAAAACTGGAACTGTGAACGCTTTACCTAACTTACGTAATTACAAGCGCGCGCATTTAAAGAGCATACGTACCATCCATACATACATACATATATATATATAACATATACCCGATTTTGCATTATCCACCCCTAATACTGTCTCGCTCGCTACGCTCGCTCGCCAATAAACATCCCCGATTTTCAATTGTGTTACCCCTGTAAGTGTCTCGCTCGCTTCGTTGAATTATAACATATCACCAATTTTGCATTATCCACCCCTAATCGCTTCGCTCGCTCGCCAACAAACATCCCCGATTTTCAATTGTGTTACCCCAGTAAGTGTCTCGCTCGCTACGCTCGCTCGCCAATAAACAAAAACCCGATTTTCAATTGTGTTAACCCTGAGAGTGTCTCGCTCGCTCCGCTCGCTCGCCAATAATTCTGGAGTTTGTATGATTTGGTAAAGTATCGTCATCTCATGGTAGGTAAAGTGTAATCACATTCAATAGAAAGCAGTTTATCAGGAAGATACACAAAGGAACAGGGGACTCCGTGACTCAAGAAGAGCTGAAGAGAAAGGAAAAGCGGAGTATAAGAAAAGCTCAGATAGTTCAGGATAAAGAGAACAGGAGAGGGAAACGTATGTAACCTTAACCAATGGTAGAGAATGATAACTGAACAAGATAACTTGTGCTACTGCAACTTTGCAATACGTCAAGCGCCACTATGTGGAGGGGTACTTGTATTTAATAATGAAGAAACATAATTTTGCATCAAATTTTGATGTTATGATAATTAATAACAGTTCATGGATACTTCATGGCTTCGTTACAACATAACATAATTATTTAAATTGATGATGTACTCAAATAAGCCACACACAAAAACATTGGCATAAGAAGTACAATGATAAACTTCTATAAATACACTCAAAGCTTTGACAGGTACTGTACATGCATCCTATAGAATTATAGAGTTTGTTAGAATATTTCTGAACTACTTATATTGAGTATCATTTTAAAACCAAAAAAAGAATTCTTTCAATATGAAAAAGAAAAACAATGAATAATAAGAAAGTTTAATTCAAATAGTACTAACCACATAACATTACTTATGCTTAACATTACACTTTTGTGTCAATTTGTGTATTTCTTGTGAGTTTTGTGTCTTTTGCTCCAAATCATTTCAGTGCTACTTAATTTGCACAAAGATATGGCTATGGTCACAATATATTACAATCAGCCATGTGAAATATTCTTGTTAATACTACTCAAATCAAATAGTCCAAAACATTTAAAATATTGCGGTATAAATAACCAGAATACTATGTTAGGATTGTATTATAGCTTTTAACTGGGATCCCACATCATAACTCTAAGAAATTCTAAGATGTTTGAGTAGTTTAGCCACCAGCAATACAATAGAATCTCAGGATATGAAACTTATGGGGATAAACTGAAAACACACTAGTTGCTAATTAAATTAAGTGAATTGATCTACAACAGTTCATACTCTGACATTCTATTGTACGCTGATGTTGCCCATTCCCGCCACGAGGAGGCACTACTCATGGGAACAAAAAAATATAGAACCTGCAAGGAAATAAACCCAGATAATACAATTGTACATGTATGACATAAGAATGAATATGGAAGATGAGTGAAAGTGATGGTAATGGCAAAAGTAATATAAAAAAATGAAAATTATGGCTGTTGATTATAAGTATTGCATGAAACAAGTTTCAAGGAACATAATTTAAAATAAGCGTAGAATAAATTAGAATAGCAATTTAAATTATAAGAGTAGCCCATAAACAAACAACAATTTCTGGAATACTCCACACCAAGAACTGTTTACATGAATAGTACCCAAATAAAACAGTGACTTACAAGATTACACAAAATCTCTAGTGCTCACTGTCTCTATCTACATATTATACTTACTACTAATGTTTGTAGTTCTGCAAACTGAAAAGGCTCCACTTTCCCTAACACATAAAACATCCAGAAAAGTTCATAAAAAATCCACTGTTGGCTTGATTATAGCTGGATATAATGTATGCACTAATTGCTAGATATAGATCAGATACAATAATGTGTAAGGAATAAAACTATACTTTATTTTACTACTTATACAAAACATTCTTACTTACAATTATCAATACTTACATTCTATAACTGCACAGAGCCACAGTTCATTTGAGTTTTTGTTTGTTTTATTATAATTATTTTATTTATAATAATTATTAAAAAGACATTACAATATAAATATAATTGTCTAGTTTATACTATTAATGATTATTTTGTTTAGAGCTTTTAGCCCTTTTGAGTCTCTTCTTTAAGATTGTGACAAATTTTTTCGGAAGTACTCGAATCTTTGTCACAATACGAGACATTTTAGATTTCTTTTGCTTCCGTGAAGCACTATTGGAGGCATTATTAAGATCTCTATTAGCACTGATTGAACTTGATGTGATTTCATCAATTGATGGATACAGTGAACTTAGAGATCTATTTTCTGGCGATACATGAATTTCGGCTACTTGTTTACTACCGACTGATGCATTATCAGCAGGTGCAGCCTCAGTACACACTGATGCTTTGCCAGCATGTGAAGCAGCAGTACACACCGTTGCATTACCAGATTGTATGTGGGGTTTGTTGGTGGTACTGTTGCAGACGTGGCTGGCTGGTGCATTGCTAGAACAGGCTATTGTATTGCCTGTTAATGCCTTGTCAGTGACCGATGTATTGCCAGTTAATGCCTTGTCAGTGACCAATGTATTGCCAGTTAATGCCTTGTCAGTGAGCGATGCATTGCCAGTTGATGATTTGCTAGCATTGACTGGTGTGTTGCCACCAATTAAATTACCAGCACTGATTGATTCATTGCCAGCAGGTTTGCTAGCACTGACTGATGCATTGCTAGCATTGACTGACACATGGTCGGAATGGTCTAATGTAAGACCAGGGACATTCAAGTCATTGGTTGTGGGGGAAATATTGGAAGAATTTCTAGCACCAGTTGAGTTGTTGCTAGCGGCGATGGGTTGGTGTAATGACGTATCAATAATGGCGTGATTGTTAGAGCAGAGAGATTGGTAAACTGATGGTGAGTTACAGTTAGCAGAGGGTGACAAGTTGACACCATTGACTGAAGGGTTCTCAGTCTTGCTTGCTGAACTTGATGGCTCAACTTCAGCCGACTGAGTTGTTCCTTCTTCAGCTTCTGCAGCATTCACGATCAGTTGCTTACCATCAGATAAAGGGCGCGGATAAGGTGTCTCAATTTGTGAACTACACAAATTTAGAGACCACACATTACGGAAATAGTATGGGAGGGAATTTTTCACAGTATACTTGCCACCACTTTGTCCATTCCAATGTGGCCTTATGGAGGGAAAATCTTTCATCCAAGTGTGCTTGTGAACATCAGCAACTTTCATTCTAGTAGTACAGTCTACTGTCAGTAGAGAATTCACTAAATCCTTAAATGCTGAGAATAAAAAAAAATAATGTTCAATAATAACGATCAACATCTTTGCAAATAATAATGGCTACCATGTTGTTACCTGCAGTGATTCTTCCCTTCAGTGGAAGATCGTAATAATTCACAAGACCACATTTAATTTTCTTTTTATCTCCAAATGGTAAAGCTCCAAATACCATGGTGTACAAGACCACTCCCCTAAGTGAAAAAAAAACAAAAACAAACAAAAACAACAACATTGTATGTTGTAATAAAATGACTCACACTTTAAAGATAATATACTTACATGCTCCATGAATCCACAAGTTGGGGGTTATATATAGGATTGTGAAAAAGAACTATTTCCGGAGCAGCAAAATAATAGGTAAAACATGGTGTAGAACACATATTCATTTGGGACTCAACGGCAAACCCAAAATCTATACAACATTGTATAAAAATTACAAGACATCTAACTAGCTTAGTAACATACCTCCAATCTTAACATTCATTTCTTTGTCAAGAAAGACATTGTTTAGTTTGATATCTCTGTGAGAAATGCCCAGTGAATGGCAATATGATATTGCCTGACACATCTGATCGAATATGTGTCGTGATTCTGGTTCTGGAACACGTTTTCGAGAGATGACATAGTCTAATAAATTGCCATTTTGAGCTATTTCCATTGCTATGAAGCATTTCCGATCCGTTTCAACTATTTGTAATACACCAATAATATTGGGGTGAGCCACTTTTTGCAGAAGATCAATTTCACGGGGAAGAAAATGAGCTACATCATGTTTGTCAAGCCTGTACTTCTTAATAATCTTGATGGCAATCTATAAAAATAAATACAACTTGAGTATGCGCAGCAAATTATAAAGTTAATTAGCTGTAGAAAAAACCACAACAATAAAAACAATAATTGTAATAATGGACCTGATGTAAATACATAAGATGATTATAATTTTTTTACATATTTAACTAGAGAAATTAGCCACAGTTGAAACTTGCATTAGTGTTCACAGAACTACTTATGTTGCTCATCAAACTATATGGTTGTAAGTAATCGAATCATTTTGCTTCATCTCCCCCATACACTCTTGTACTGGTACTGGAACATATGCACAAGAGTTATTATCCAATTTCACTCAACTCAAATTTGGTCTAGTCCATGATGCCAAATTGTACTTTCTTTAGAACTCGTCTCTCTTGAAGGAATATCTGCTGTGTTTTCTTTGCCCGGGCATTGTTTCTAATGACAGGGTGCAATGAGACTACGAATCATCCTCACTCAAAATGTTTGCATTTGTGGTTGGTGCCCTGAATCCAAAATAAAGCTTTTTGGGAATTAGAGAAATATTATTGATCACTAAGTTGAAATTCTGTTTCCAGTGTAGTCTGTACCTGTCTATGAGTTTCAACAACACAAGTGCTGACAGTAACTCTAGTTTAGGAATGGTCATACCCCCTACCGGAGTGACTCAAGTCTTGGAGGAGACGAACTTGATGTCCACCCGATGTTCCTTAGTCTTTTTCTTCAAGGATGTAACAGCAGCACACACTCTCAGGGATGTGTCGCAAAAGCCAACAAGTTTACCTGTTGGGTTTGAAGATGTTGCACTATGGAATGGAAGCTGGGGAAGTGAAGATCTTAGCATTTTTTATATATTGGTAGTAAGTGTTCCCACTAAGTAGCAGTTTTTTTAACTTTAATTATCTGAACACTTCAATTAACCAAACACCCACAATCTAATAGTAGCACGTGCAGACATAAAAATTGTTTGACCACGCCCCTTCTTCAGTGCTTGATAATACTTATTCTATGGTGTTCAGTTATACGAACATTTCAGTTATCTGAACACCTCTTGGTTCCACTATGTTTGAATATATGAATTCCTACTGTAGTTTCTAAGAATTCTTTGATGACAGGTTTATCTCAGTCTGTATCAACTTCACAGAGTTGCTGAGTGATGAGCTTAAATAAAAATACTACTGGGAGAGATAATCTCAAGTGGGATAAATAACTTGGCTGTGGTGCTAACAACATTTCCTATTTGAGTTAGATCCTTTCATCACTTTAACAACCTCCCCAAAGTCACATCAGAAGTCATAACTGGCAGTATCCCACTAAATACATGTATTTCTGATTGTTTTGTAATCCAAGTGAACTCGCTATTTGCTTGTCTGTTGCTTTCTAATCAACTGGAAGCATATCCATCTTGCTTCCTCATCTTCAGCTTGAGACTTGTTTTGGTAAATGAGATGACTGAACTGGTGATAAACTTCTGCAATTGAAACATTGTCTCAACTTCTTGTAAAACTCAAAGGTAGCAAGAACACTAGTTAAACTTGTCACAAGATCATTCACATAGATGGATGAGAGAAACTTGTCCACAAATTGGCCATAAAGTGTCCTCATATGGTGCTTGATAGCAGGAATGAAGTGGATGACACTACAAAAAATCATTGTAGTGAAATTAAAGGTAATGACATGAGGTGGACTTGACTGAGGATCCTTCACCTAAAGAAATCTGAGTGAGTCCCTCTCATCTTTACACATAGACAACATTAAGAACGCCTTCTTGTCTCCAGCTATGTCCACTTGTTGAACCCAAAAGTGAAAAAAATGTCGAACATGGATTATCCAAATTTGGTCCAATATAGAGGCATTCATTAAATTAAAGTCAAGTAGACTTAGCTGAAGCATCAAAAACAATTCTGAGCTTCGTGGTTGACTTGTCCAGATGAATTACATAATGATAGGGCAGATAGTGGGTCTGATCACTAATACTGGGCAATGCTCAGAGACTATTTCTATTATGCCCTTCTCAAGTTGGTACCAGTTAACAGAAATGTTACTCAGTGAGAAGAGTTGGTATGTCTTAGGTTCATCTCATAGTGATCTCATAAAGAAGAATAACATTTGTAGAAACATTTCATATCGTCCATCAAACTTGATTTCTCATACACAGGGGATTCTTTGCTAGCTATCAGACATGGGGTGAAGTACTTTGAAAGTATTTGTGTACTTCATGAGTTCTTATAAATTTTGTTTGAGTGGGTATGGGTACAAATACCTCAAGTTCATGATGGATACTCGTATAAGTACCACTATATTGGTCATGTACTTAAGTACCAACCATATTGGAAACTGGGTTAAACACAGTATGCATTTCATGGCCTTTTGGAAATGATATTATTGACATTCAGAAGTCAATTAATTAGTTCATAATTTTTTTCTGTCGAAGAAGGTAAAAAAATATTTAATCACAATAGTAATTTGTTCCTCCCCTTGTCACTTTCTGCTATTTCAGAATAAAAATTGAGGACACCTGATATCCAAATGGCAGCTGTATTATTAGCAATTGTAGAAACTACATTAATGAAACTATTAAAAAAAAAAGTACTTCAAAGTACCAGTGAAAATGCGAAGTGTATAAATACAGTACAAGTATTTATATACTCATTTACTAAAAGGACTTGATTAATAATGACCTGCACTCAAGTGTGCTAAAGCACTATTACTAAGCTTTTTGTCCCATATTTATCAGCAATACACATTGACTCTAGATTCCAAAACCACTTCAAGTAGAACTCAAGAGCTGACGCAGTAGATGGGCAGAGATCAATTTTCAAAGTATGTGTTGAAGCAAGGATGAGTTTTAATGCTATCTCATCATTCTTGACAAAATCCACCCAAGTCTGGAGTGTATTGCTGTAGGTCCACTGTCTCCTCAAATGACCTCCCCCACCGCCAGTCTACAGTATATGAGAATGGGGCCTATGCACCGGCATAAATGCTGTCAGTGAGGGTGCTGGTTGAAGTGAAATTCTACATTTCCAATGTTTGTGATACACTATTCTGCTTTCTTGTTTCTGAGTTCTGACGTGAGAAGATATTGTTGTGGTACCTGCCTCAACATCTTTGATGACAAAATGATGATATACAATCTTGACTAAGATTGTCTTTCCGCAAATTAATGTAAAAGCTTCCTGTTTGTAGCATGATACTCTTTCGCAACAAGATACCTGTGGTAGTAGCACATGAAGCAGAAGCATGTACCTACCCACAAATGCGCATTATTCCCAGAGCAAGTAAGAAATGTTGCTCCATTTGCTACATGGGATTAACTCTTGCTGGAAACCATGGACACATTAGTTGTAGTAACACATTCCTTAGCCTCAGCTTCCTGCTCCAGAATCCTCATTATTCAATTTCGGTCCCAGTGATCGATAAATAAGAAAGTGTTAGGTTAGTGAAAAGTCTTGATTGAATAGTCGTGAGTCCCCTATGCTTCAGTGTCACCAACTGCCTCTAGATCCAGCGTGAGGACACTCTGCTTCAGAATCTCGACTCACCATCAAATATAGTTCTGAGGGTAATTTACTCACTAGATGTAGGAGACTGCCATATGACGCAGCTAGAACTCAGAGTGTGCGAAGACCTCCAAAATATGTCTGCACTGTGTCATGTAGCCCACATAGGCTCTTAAAGGTGTGAGGAAACTGCTGAAATTCCCAATAATGCTTTCCAGTTGAGTGTTACCAAATAGTTCTTCAAGGTGGGTATATTCATTATAGTTAGCACATGTGTCTGTCGAGCAATGACTTCAGCTGCAAACTATTTAACAAGTGACATTGAGATAGTAACTTGTCTACACTCGACAATGATGGGTTTAAATGAATTGCTGAAATGAATGAGTCCCAAAATTATACCCACTTTGTCAAGTCTCCACTGAACCTCTGGACTACTTAAGAAATTTTTTCTGAGGAATAGTTGTGGAAACAGTGAAGGCAAGCCCCATAATGGGCAATGGGGCAAGAGAATGAGATGTTACATTACAACCAAGAGAAGACATTCCAGCAAAGTATTGTGAAGTTGTGGTGGGCATGCTAATACACACATTGGGTGGGGCTAGAGTGTATGGTTAAGTTGACATACCTCTTCCCCAATTATCCAACTCATTTGCAATGGACAGATGACACAGATGAGACACTGTAGTAGGTAGCAGGTATATGTACTAGTAGGATCTGTGGGCAACTCATATCATAGCTAACAACTTTCACTCTAGACTGGAAAGGATATCTTCAATTTTTCCTTGACAACATCTGGTTGTAGGTTTTCAGCCTAAGTTACCCTCTTCTGTGTCAAAGCAATGAAGTCACCATCAAGCTTTGCCAATACTGCATACTTGTCCACCAAAGATTGTTTGAATTGTCAAGCCTTAGCATAACACCAGCTTGTAAAGTTACCTTTATTTGCTTAATATATTTCATGGAAGAGGCCATTATATCAGGCTTGAAGGATGTAAATTAGCGATGTGCTTCACAGCAAATTATAAGTGAGTCATTGTGCACTAATATTTCAAAGCATTTTATTGACTATATAAATAACCAGTAGCTCCTACTAAAAACAATGGACTGCTAAAACACAGTCAAGTTTTTAAATTGTGTATGGGAAAGAGTTTCAATGTCATATTAAATACAGTAGGGGTCAAAAAAAAGTTCCCATAGCGACCAGACTTTTTAGCGACTAACAGAAAAATAGTCTCTAGGGTAAGGAGACTTTTTAACGACTTTTTATCAACCAATGCCGACTACACAAGTCACCTGCTGCTGAACCGACTTTCAAACCGGTTTTTATAGTCCGTTTATTTGTTTTAAAACCATTAGCAGCCTAGTTTTAATCTGATTTTGCAGCTGCTACACACCAAGCAGGTGCTGCCCTATATTTGTTTAACCACAATAACTGAAGTGCTCTGGAAGGGTTCTGCCCCCTAAATAAGTCAGACTCAGAAAGGTCGCTAGAGAAAAAATTCGCAGTAAAAGGTCAAAATTGCCAAAAAAGTCGGGCTAAAAGTTGCACAAAAAAAAATCGTGTTAAAAGTCTTCCATACAGACTTTAGAAAGTCCTTAAAACGACTCAATGGGAACTTTTTTTTGTCCCCTACTGTACTTGCTGCAATTTTTGGGACTAAAAAAAAAACGTTTTTAAGAAATGCGATGAAGCCTAAAAAGCTTAAATGTAGAGGTTTTGTTTATAAAGTCAATGCCATTCATCGTATGCGAAATCTGTGGCCTCATTTACCACATTCTGAACTTCTTCTGGAAGTCCGGGTATAAAACAGAGAATCCCAAGCATGACCTTTGACCTCTGTATTCAAATCATAAAAGTAGCGATGTGAAGAGAACCCTCCTTAACAGGTCACTATTTGATTCCACACCATATCTAAAACAAGTGCCCCAACTCACAAACCGCTATGTAATTATTTTTGCGAGTAAATAATTAAGTCTAGCTCCTATCAATGCCATGTATGTGTATCAAAGTATTTCTTCATTAGTATCTAGCAGTTCTCTGACAGCATGCAGTACATTCTTTAAAGCAGAACAAAAGGTTCACCAGAGTTAAGTGTAATTGTAAGACTCATGAACTGACACTGGAAGGTGCACGTGTCCAGCAGGCTAATATATAGTAAACCCACTGAGCAGGCGCAGGAAGTAATGAGGTAATGGTGATGCGGGTTAACTGGAGTGCATGAAATACGCTATATAGAAATAATTGATTAATAATGCATGCCGATAAAGGATAGTGATAGATGTTCAGGGTTCAAGTGGGAGTGGTTAAGGGTGTGGTCTGTCATGTGGGAGGTTCTACCACATCTCCCCCTCTTTCGGAGACGAGAGTATCTGGAGGAACTCGAGGAGTGACTTGAGCTGATAACAATAATATGGATTCCTCCATCCTTCTTGCATGCGGACTGGCATAGGTGGGCTGGCTCTATAATACCAAGGGAAAATAAATGTTCTATTTCTAGTCTAAACTCTTCTTGGTGAGCCAAGGGAGGGAAGGAGACCGGATAGGAGTGGAAGAAGTAACAGAAATAGAATGCTCAACTAAGGATGTGAGGCCAGGGGTATCACAGAAAACTGATGGTAAAGAATCAAGCACATTCTAGAGCTGCAATTACTGCTGAGGGGTGTTAGATGGAATAAGAAAGTCATCAGTGACATGTTCATCTGGAACAATCAAGGCTCTGTAAATGGGTGCTGCTTTCTTTAGCTGCGACAGATGTATATTCTTGGGCTTGGACTTCTTGCCTTGAGGCACAATGGAGCAGTTCACTGGGGGCAGTAATTGGGAAATGATAAAGGGGCCTTCCCAGGAAGCATCTAAACACTTGTTAATGCCAGGTGATCTATAGACAATGTCTCCAGTCTTAAATACTGCTGCCAGTTTAGCTTCTCTGGATAGTCTGTGAGAGGCATGTTTAGAGGCAAGTGCCTTCTTGACAAAATGTGTCTGGTATGCTAACATGTTATCCAAATCATAAATAAATTGGGGAAGATTAACCTTGGAAGGTGAGTGAGTAGTCCACAAGGATTTGAGGGTGGAAAGAATAAAGGGAGTGGGTTTCAAAATAAAAAAGTTCATGAGAGGTAAAGCCAGACTAGTGTGAGGGGTATTACGGGCAACAATAGGCCAATCATACTTTTCAGCAATGCACTTATAAATCATACTCTTAAGGGTGGAATGAAAACGTTCCAAACGATCATTGGATTGTGGATGGTAAGGGGAAGTTTTGATACCAGAAATATTGAATCTTTTCTTGAGGTGTGAAAGCGTGACAGATAGGAAGTTAGAACCTTGGTCTGACAAAATCTGGAGTGGGGCACCAATAGTAAAGAAACGACTGAGAGAATAGCTTTAGCAGTTTTTTCGGATGTATAGTTCTTAGGGGAATGGCAAAAGGGAACCCAGATGAAAGTTCCATGCACGTAAGGATAAATCTCATTTTGCTCTTCGAGAGAGTAAGGGGACCAACAATGTCCACAACTAGCTTCTCACCACGTTGGGAAATTAACTCAGGTTCAACCGTAGGAACTTTAGCACCATTCGATTTAATGAACTTCAAACACTTCTTACAAGAAGTAACATGAGACTTGATATCAGAAGCCATATTGGGCCAGGTAAAATGCCTGTTGATCAAGGATTTGGTGGTGTTCAAACCACCATGACCGAGACCTTCATGGGCTGCAAGGAGAACCTTGTGATTCAATTGCTGAAGAGCATGAGAGACTGAGTTAAGTGTGGATGTCATGCTCATCAGTAAGCCGTCAACAATGAAGAGATGTTTCTCACCTTTCTTGGCACGCTCCCAAAGGGGTGCAAGGGTATCATCACTACGCTGCATTTCCATAAACTTCTCTTTAGTGACACTATCAAAATTCAAAGTTGGAATGGTCAAAGGGACAAGTGAATCACTGGTTTTTCTGCTTGAACTAGGTTCAGCTTCTGCAAGTGGAGTTTCAAGTAGCTGCAGTGTCACAATCAACTGTCTCACTGATATCTTCCAGAAACAAGGGTGTAGCACCTTCAGTGGAATGCAAGATATCAGCAACTTGGGTTGCGAGATCACTCTCTGCCTGCATGGCTCTTGTGACTGTCATGACTGAAATGGGATCTGCCTTGACATGATTAATCAAGTTGATCAAGTTTTCCTTGCCAAAATCAGTGCCAATCAAAACTGTCTTGGGGGTTAACCTTGAATCTACAGCTAGTTGACAAACACCATCAAGAGTGGGAAGAACAACAGGTAACTCGTAAACCGGGACAGATATTGGACTTGTGAAATACCGAAAATGTTACTAAATTTGACTGGTGTGAAAGTGTCATCAATGAAATCATCAGAAATAAGAGAGATTATGGCACCTGAATCAATAATGACTGAAGTATGGATACCGTTGACAATGCCATGAGTAACTAAATCGTCTTCAACAAAATTGTTCAAAGGGGTAGTGTCAGAATCAGACTCACGGGAAACAGAGACAGATGGTACCAGATGTTGATTGTTCAGGTCAATTCTTCTGACAGGTCTGGAGTTGTTTCTGGGAACAGGAACTGGGCGGGACTGGGTAGGTTGGGAGGTAGTGGTAGGGGTGGAGTTATTGGAATGAGACTGTAAAGGTCTGGTAGGGTGTGATTGAATGGGTGTGACAGGACAGTTATTGGCATAATGGCCTAAGTTGTTGCATTTGTAACAAGTAACTGTGTTCAAGTCACGTCTAGATGGAGATTGAGGATGATTGGAATGAGTATAGGAGTTGTAATGGGAATGGTGATTTGATTGAGAAGAATGAGAGTTGGGATGAGGCCTATAATGGTGATTGTGACCATTACCGGAACGAACATTAGCACTTTTGTTAACGAAGTGGTTACCATGGTTACCAGAGTGGGAGATGAAATATGGGTGGGAGTTGGACATTGTACTACAGTATTGGACAAAAGCAAGGTTGGAGGTGTGGCCTCTATTAAAGACCGATTCGCGTAAGTCAGTGGACATTCCTGCTAAGACACCAATGGTAGCTAAGACTTGCGATACAGATTCTATGTCAGTGTCAGAGTAACCAGAAAGAAATGAAAAATGCTCAATGATAACACCAAACTTATACCTCCAATGGTTAAACCATTGCATGAGGGACTTTGAGCCGCCATTAGCTCTGAACTTTAGGGGGAAGGAGTTTAGGCAGTCAGTCATGAATAACCTCCTGAAGAGTACTGTTCTCATGTCACAGAATGTTGTACTGGAAGAAATATTGTTGTAATATGCCTCACTGTATTTGCCATGCAGAAGGCTAGGGAGAACATGTAACCAGTCATCAGGGGGGACAGCTCTGAGTTTCATCTGGTACTCGAATATGTAAGAATACGAAAATGTCCTCACCTTGTTTCAGTTCTCCGACCGACTTGGAGAGTGGTTCAGTCCTCACCAGTGGGACAGTGGGCTGAGGCTGAGTGTGTTTGGACAGGAGTTGGGAAAATAGAAACATGATAGGATCAACATCATTGGCCTTGGCCTCTTCTGCCAGTTGTTTGATCTGTTGTAAAGAAGTGGGGTCAGGCTTGGGCAGATTCTGTGGCAATGGATCAAGTTGCTGCACGTGATCATCTGCCAGGGATGCACTAGATTGAACAACCGTGGAAACTGAGTCAAAAGAGGAAGCTGAATTGGAAGAAGCTCCGGAAGGTGATAATGAGGCAAGTGATGAATTGCTGCCCACAGAGGAAGTTTCCTCTGAAAGAGAAGGAGTTTGCTTAAGTCTAGGTCTGCCTCTAGGTCTGCCAGTCATAATGGGGAGAGAAAAATGCCACATTGAATTGAAATAAACATACCACAATTAACAACGTTCGAGTCACAGACAAAATGAAACGTTAACAATGCAGTAATAAACCAAATAACAGTAGGATCAAAGTTTTCAAGGATACTTTTGGAGGGAACTCCTGAAAATGTTGGCGGAAACCCACTATGCCGGAACTGATCAGGAACTGCCTGAAGAAAGAGAACAAGTGAATGACATGAAAGGTGGGATTGACTCGAAGAAACAGTAGACACAGCAAGTTGAACTGGAACCAGGGAACAGACTAGAACACGGGAACTGAAAATTTGAACCAGAAACGGAGAACCTGAAGTAACAAAACAGGGAATGCCTGAAAAATGGTTTGGAGAAACCAGAAACAAGAAGACATGAGGTTCAACAAGATAGGAGACAATCAACTGGAATCACTGCTGAACACCAGGTGTGGGACAAGAAATAGAAGATTTCAATGAGTGAGTTCGTCTCCAAGACACCAACTGCTGAGAAACTGGAGGAGCACCGCTGCCACCAAGTGTGGTAGGATGTCAGGGAGACAACTAGGGAGTAGCTTCCACCAGAGTGTCAAGAGCTCACACACAACCCTATTACAGGCCCTTAGCTAGCCAGCTGCTGCTGTTTAAGGCAGAACAAAAGGTTCACCAGAGTTAAGTGTAATTGTAAGACTCATGAACTGACACTGGAAGGTGCACGTGTCCAGCAGGCTAATATAATAGTAAACCAACTGAGCAGGCGCAGGAAGTAATGAGGTAATGGTGATGTGGGTTAACTGGAGTGCATGAAATACGCTATATAGAAATAATTGATTAATAATGCATGCCAATAAAGGATAGTGATAGATGTTCAGGGTTCAAGTGGGAGTGGCTAAGGGTGTGGTCTGTCATGTGGTAGGTTCTACCACAGTGATAATGGATGAGGGTTTGTGTAATGCAGAAGTCATAGATGGGAGGGGCTCATTAACTTGTTGGCTGTGGCTATGTGAAGGTCTACGACCTGAACACATACACCATTTCAGAGACACATACTATCCATACACACGCGCATTATATATAAGTATACTTGTGGTGTGCCTGTGCACAAATGGTAAGCAAGTCTATATATGTAATAAATCTGATAATTGTTAAATTTTATAATTTTTTAGGCCAAAGCGTTAGCTAGTATGAAAAAATGCATTTTTTAAATATAATGCTTCACCCGACTAAGTTCAGTGGTTCCTTTTTAACATTACAAAGTATAACCTAATAAAAGCAACCGTTTTCGCAGGAAATATCTAACAATTTGGAGCATAAGTTTAAAATAAGACTTGTTTTATGCTGTAGTAGACACTATCAGGGGTAACTCAATTGAAAATTGGGGATATTTGTTTTTATTCCACCCTAGAAATCTTCACAATGACATCTTTAGGTATGTCACATTGAGAGGCACAAACGTTTTACGTAGCTCAGAGACGGCTATTTAATATCAGCACGAGACAAACTACAATTGACATCACGTGACATGGTAAGGTGTGGAATAAAACAAAAACATAAATGAGCGAGTTAGGTAAGAATGAAATGTGTCTGCCACATAACTCCCCTCCCAGTGACCTGATTAGGGAACAAAATCCTGAAGACGTTTGGGCCAGTGGACATGGCATCCTGAGCGTGTGGTCCTTGAAGAGCCAGTAGGAGGAGGCGTAGGAGAATCAGTCAGAAGAAAAGATGGTGGAGGAGGCGATGAAGGGGTAGAAGAATATGTTGATCGGGTCCCATATCTTCTAGGAAGATGATGCTCAGTGTGAGCGGCCTTTAACCGGTCCAGGGAGACTGAGTCGTGACGACCGTTGATGTCAGCGACAAAATGCTAGTCTTCCCTTTTAAGAACCTTGTAGGGACCGTTATATGGCTGTTGCAGGGGTCTTCTAGTGGCATCATGACGGATAAAGACGTGAGTACATGTGGATAGCACAGGGCTGATGTAAACAGAGCGTTGGGCTGGGCTGGTGGGGGTAGGTTGCAAACTTTTCATGGAGGACTTGAGGGTAGAGACTTAGCTAGTGGGCTCGACAGAGTGTTCTAAGGACGTGAAGAATTCTCCAGGGAGTCGGGAGAGAGGTGCCATAGACGAGCTCTGCAGCTGTACCACCAATGTCCTCCTTGAGGGCTGTCTATATCCAAAGTAGTACTAAGGGAAGTGAAGTAGTCCTGTGTTCAGGAACAGGGTAGGTCTTGTGATCGGTAAAGACATGGAAAAGACGTTCTTCCAGGAAGTGACGAAAGTGCTTAATGGCTAGGTAAACCGCCAATAGCTCCCTGTCAAACGCACTGTAAAGAGTTTCCACCAGCTTCAAATTTTTAGAGAAGAATGTGATAGGGTGCCATGAATTTTCGACCCATGTCTGTCATGAGACAGGTTGGGGCATCTGGCTTGGGATGAGCAAGGAGAGTAGTTTCAGCTAGGACACCCTTTGTCCTGTTGAAGGCGGATAGTGCTTCTTCAGTCGAGATGGGTGGACTTGTCCCTGGGACGGGTCAACAGCTCGTTGGGAGGTTGGTGGATGGATGCACATGAAGGCAAGAACTGATGGTAGAAGTTCACCATACCTATGAACTCCCTTAGCTTGCGCTGGGAGGTAGGCTGTGGGAAAGAACGAATGGCTTGAACTTAGACTTCTAAAGGTTGTATCCCCTGGCAGCTGATGTTATGGCCGAGGAAATCGAGGGATGGAGCACCAAACATGCACTTGGCAGTGAGTCCGTAATCCTCCAGATGCTGGAGTATCTGGTGAACATGCTGGAGGTGCTCATCAGGGGAAGAACTGGCCACAAGAATGTTGTCCACATACCCAAAACAGAAATCTAAGCCACGTAACACCTGGTCGAGGAAATGCTGGAAGGACTGTGCTGCATTATGCAACCCAAAGGGCGTGAGCAGGAACTCAAACAATCCGAAATGTATGATTATGGCAGTCTTGGGTATGTCACTTGGCTATACTGGGATCTGGTGGTAGGCGCCGCGTACGTGATCCAGCTTACTGAAAATAGTGGTACCATGGAGTGAATCAGTGAAATCTTGAATGTGAGGGATAGGGTAACGATCCGGAGTGGTATAGTTATGGAGGGCCCGATAATCTACGCAGGGGCGCCAATCTCCAGGTCTCTTCTTAGGAACCATGTGTAGGGTGATGCCCAACAACTCGAGGATGGGTGTATGATTCCTAAGTGGAGCATGTGCTCAAACTCACAACGAGTGGCCTTGAGACGCTCAGGTGTGAGGTAACGGGCTCGAGCTACTACTATGGGGCCAGTTGTGGGGATGTGATGAGTGATGTTGTGTCAAGGGGGATGGTCAGTGATGCATGGGCGTGTCACTGATGGGAACTCACGAAGCAGAGCGGCAAAATCGTTAACTGGCTCCTTTCGCTGTAGTGTAGGACTGAGGGGAGGGTCTTGTGTAGCAATTCCCTGAACACGAAGTCGTGTCAGTCCATTCAGGAGTTGGTGGTGCTTGACGTCCACTAGTAAACTGAAGTTATAGAGTAAGTCAGCACCAAGTATGGGCTTCCGCACATCTGCAACTATGAAAGCCCAATGAAATGTACGCCGAAGACCGAGGTTGAGGGTAAGTGATCGAGTTCCGTATGGTGGCAACTTCAGATTAACCGCAGAAACAGTAGGATGAGCGGTAGCAGCGGATACAGGAGCATCGGAAGTAGGGAGTATTTCAGCAGTGTCCTCAGCTGATGCAGTCATGGTTTGGATACTATTGAGGTCACCAATGTCGCATTGAGATGCGGAAACGTTTTACGTAGCTCAGAGATGACTATTTCATAATTACCACGAGACAAACTACAATTGACATCACGTGACATGGTAAGAAGTGGAAAAAAACAATAAATAAATGAGCGAGGTCGGTAAGAATGAAATGTGTCCGCCACAGGTAAATGACCCGTGAAATAACTTACGATATTTCACGTTGTTATTTCACGCCGTATTCGCAAGCTCATTACCCTAGTGGTTATTATTCGACACTAGATATCTTCACTACTGTAGTTTGTGCTAGGACTGGTAACTCACTGTGGTAAAGTAGGTTCAAGGGGCTCACTACACCCATAGCTGATATTTAGCAGCTGCTCTAACCAGGTTGAGTAGGCTACACCAGAGGAATGTAGCTGTAAAAACCGGGATAAGTGGGTTGCTAAACCACTTATTACACTCGTCAGAGTGATATGGATATGTCACTCTCATGCTATATTTTTACTCACCAGGGCTGGATCCAGGGGGGGGGTTCAGGGGGTTCGAACCCCCCCTTTCTAGCTAAATGTAATATTTAATTATCGGCCTGTACAGCCAAACTTGCCACAAGCCAGGCCCTGCTCTAACATTGCACATGTCTACGACAATATAGATCGCATTTCCTTCTAATGATAAATAGCATGTTCACTGAAGTGCTCATACAATTTATTGCTCACTCTGTAATTCATTTCATGTTCGTAACTTACCAAAAAATTTGCTGCTACCAGAAACTCTGTCAGTTTTGCCCTCTAATTCTACACCAGGTCTCTGCTTCTCCCTGCAGGCAGTGACAGGTCTCTAGCTCAGCTTGATATTCTGCTACTTGTAGCTATAAGCTGTAGTCCACTTAACTGGAGAACGTCATCACTAGTCTTTTCTCTCTCACTGGCATGATGTCTGGTCGGAGAGGGTAAAAAAGGAGTGCAGAAGGTTGCAGAAATGTTGACCACCAGGTCAGCTATAGCTAATAAAAGAATGGCATTCTTACTTCTCATGATAAAAGTTCAATGCATTGTCGTGCAGAAAAGGCTGACCTTTTTGCTTAAAATTTCAGAAATCCTGATGATAGAATTGATAATCAGCTTTTGAAACAGCAAAATAAACAAGAACAAACAAACAAGGATATTTTGCGTCTCATTGTGATTGCTGTCGAGTTCTTAGCTAAGCAAGGCTTACCATTCAGAGGTAATAATGATGATAAAGTGGATTTTTCCGATGAAAGCATAAATAGAGGCAATTTTGTAGCTCTTCTTCAATTGATGGGGAAATTTAGTAGTACACTTCACAATAACCTGTTATTTGCTAAGCGTAATGCCCTTTACACAAGCAAAACTATACAAAATGACATAATTAATGTCTATGCTTGTAAAATAAGGGAGAGTCTAACAAAAAATGTAAGGGAGAAGAATTTACGTTTTACTGTTATTGCAGATGAGGTGACTGATCCTCATGCTAACCAAGAAATCATTTCGGTATGTTTGAGATTTGTAGATTTAACTTCTCCAAAAGAACCACATATTAAAGAATGTCTCATTAATTTTGTGAATTTGGAGAGAGCGAATGCTTCCGCCATTTGTGCTAAGATATTGGATTCTCTTTCTCTTCCCTCAGTCTCTTTAGATCCAGCAAAGATTCGTGGTCAGGCTTACGATGGAGCTGCTGTGATGTCATCAGATATAGCAGGTGTACAGGCTAAACTTAAAGAAATTTCTCCATTAGCCCTTTACACACATTGCTACTCCCATTGCCTTAATTTATCTGTTGTAGAGCGACATACTTGCTATGCAATTTTTCATGAGATGTATGAGGTTTTGGTTACTTTCTTGGATGCAATACTTTCCCCACAGGATTATCCAGAGTTAGTATCTCAAGAAGGAAGTTGGAACTGGAACAGTGACACAAAAACAAAGGCACAAGGGCTTAAGAATTCCCTTACTTCCTTTCAAACCATAGCTACATTCATTATTACAAAGAATGTCCTTGATGAAGTCAAAAGCATTGCATCGAAACTACAAAAATGTGAGCAAGATGTTTATGAGGTATATACTATGGTAAATACTGTTATTGAGAACATACCTCTAGAAAGAATATCGATATGGTTTTCAGTTCTTGGTATGAAGAAGTACTAACTTTGGCCAATAAAGTAGGTGTTGCTGAATTTGTGCCAACAAAAACAAGTTTGCAAAGGAATAGAAGCAATACTCCTAATGTGTCTCCTAGTCAGCACTACAAAAGGGCAATTGCAATCCCTTTGATTGATTCACTTCTGAGTCAAATGAAGGAGAGATTTTCTAATGACCATGATCCTCTAAAAGATTATTATTCCTTATACCTTCCATTATAACCCTAAGTGACAATTTGAACATAGAAAGTATTAAGGAGGCCAAACAATCTCTACTCTTTTGGGAGAGTGATCTTCCTTTCCCAAGTTCTTTACAGAATGAGCTTAGGCGGTGGCAGACCCTTTGGCAGAGTCAATTAGGGGCTGATATTCCAAATACTTTTCTCTTGGCACTTGGATCATGTGACAGTGATTCGTTTCCGAACATACATCAGCTACTTTTAATATCATGTACACTACCAATTACAAGTGCTGAAGCTGAACGACGTTCCTTTTCTTTGTTAAGAAGAATAAAAACCTGCTTAAGATCTACCATGGCTGAAGAATGTATGTCTGACCTTGGAGTGATTGCCATGCATTATAGTGAAAGAATTTCAGTGGATGATGTCTGCCTAGCATTCACTCAAACTCAAGCTCGAAGACTTTTTCAACCTTCACTTTTTGTTGACTAAATATCATTATACTTTCTGTTGGCTATAATCATCATTGTATTACTTAATCTTTTAATCGTCATTGTTTTTCCTAAGGTGGGTGTGGTTTGGGTTTGGTTATGGGTGCAATTTTCTTAGAACCCCCCCTTGTCAAAATTCCTGAATCCAGCCCTGCTCACCCCTGGCTCATGAAAATAAATTAGCCTGCTCATGAAATATTTCACCATATCACACCCTGACTCATGTAATAAGTACTATATATATATGTGTGTTTGGATGTGCGTATGTAATTTTTGTACTTTGACCCTGGCATTTTTGTGTTAGTTCTGTGGTCAACCGTCCCAAACTTCACTAAACAACTTCACTAAACGGAATCGGCAGGTGAAGCAGAGCGGGCCGAGGTTACCGGCGGTTAAAGGGGGAGGGGCATTATGCGAGGCATGCGCGGGGGCACGGGCATGCATATAAATGTAATAACCTCGGGCAGTGGGCGTTAGATAGAAAAGAGATGGAAAAAGAAAAGAAGGAGAAGACGCCCAGAGCTCTGGGTAAGGGCGCCGCGGGACAGGGCGGCAGAGAAAACCCCACCCACCACACCCTAAATTTAGAAAGGGGGGGGGGAAATGAGTGAAGGGAGGGGTGATTTTTCCGGGGTTCCGGTAAGGGAGGGAATCTCGTGACTGGTCTTCAGTCGTGCGAAGGTTGGGGGGGGGGGGGGAATGAGCAGCTGCGGCAAGGAAAGCTTCAGCTGCCCATGGGCAAACCTCAGGCGCATGCGCCTGGGGCCCGCCAAGCCCCAACAAGGCCACTGCGGAGGCGTGGCCGAGCGAAAGGCGGGGCACGGCCACGCGCGCGCGACTGCGAACCTCCGGCACACACAGTACGGATGAGTAAGGTGCAAATGTAGATAGGCAAACGATATTCAAGGAAGTCCAAGATGCTCCCAGACCCTCAGCAGGTAACCTCTGGTTTACCACTATCACCTACTAGAAATTGAATTGTTTATCGTTTTGAATACTTTTGCGAGTGCAGTTAAAACTTGGAAAACCTACCGGAGTTCCATTCTCACACCTCATATCTCACAATTTTGAGCCTAAGTTTAAAGTAAGACTTACTTTATGCTGTAGTATCAGAAGAAACTGGAGTCAAGCCAAAAAAGCTCTTAATATAATGATAGGTTTAAATCTTTGCGGTGATTCCTGGAAATTCCTGCTGTCACTTTTTTTTATTTTTAAGTCAAATAGTTGGGGCGAGTGGTTGCTGGGCAAATTGAAATCCCTTTTCGTATAATACGTCATTTATAATCTCAAATGTTTGATCGTAGCTGGTGCGTCGTAAAATTTATCACAATTGTAATTTTAAGTAACCTAAGCAGGGAGGCTCACTCCCCATATGTTCTCAAGCACACCACTTGTTTAAAAAAAAACTTGTTCAATGCTGTAGTACCAGAAAAAAATGCCTATAAGAGTTTAAGGGGCACACGTACCGTTATAAAAAGCAGTGTTTTTAAAACGAAAAGAAACTGCGCGTGCGTTTAGAAGGTCTCCGATTTTCAAATGTCCTCCCGTAGCACTGTTTCGTGCGCTCGCCAACAAATTTCCCTTGTGTTACCCCTGACAGTGTCTCGCTTGCTTCGCTCGGTAGCCAGTTAGCAAATTCTAATCGACAGAATTTCTAACGCACACGATAATTTCCACTAAAAAGTCGAATAATGGTATACAGGAATATCAAAAAAGTAAGATCTGAACACTATTTTGATTAGACTAGTCAATCAAATTCATTACATAACTAATTTAAAAAAATCACTAAGTTTCTTTACCATTCGGCGTTCAAACGGTGACCAAGCTGCCTTGACATTGCCAAATTTCCCACTTCCAAGGGTTCTGCCAAGCGTATAGCCTAACACTTGTGGATACGGTGTGGTAAGATATGAACAATTGAGGTGTTTACGATGGGGACGAGATGTTAATGATCCTCCATTGGCCTCCATTGCTATTGACAGCTAGCCTAAACTAATGGCTAGTAGGAATACTAAACGGTGAAACTTAGTTGCAGTCAAATGAACAGAATCTGTAACAGAGAACAGTGACAGAACACAGCAGCGATACAGGTGACAGAGCACAGCAGCGATACGGTTGTTAAGTACGCTATACGCATAGCAACTGAGCGTCGTCAAAGTCATTACGCGCGCAATGCATCATACATGCAAAACAGAACGAATAAAATAGGCTCTTTCTTCCGTTTTAATTTTACCTGTATTGGAAACGCCATTGCCAATACAAGTAAGCGTTGGTTGGTAACATAATGGTTATTCAGTTGAATAGCTGTTTTGAGGTGGTGTTAGTGCAGTAGTCAACTTTGAACATGTCTTTGATGGCATTGCCTAAGGCCTGAACCGCCAAGATGACGACATCCTCCTCAGATGGCATTATGGCAAGTGACCGATCACCATTCCAACCGCAACTGAATTGGCGGTTCCCTAAAGAATTGGCGAGCTTGTGGTACACACAGGTAGGAAGTTGTTGGACAAGAATCCCAAGTCAGTGACGCAGCACCGGGACTCTCGATGATGAAAGTGGAGGCCTAAAAAGGGTGAGGGAACTACATTAAGCCAATCCCCTGCGTGGGGAGGACTACAGACTTAAGCTAGTGCCCGAGCCTGTGTTGTAGCAGCGAAATTGTACCGGCTAGAACTATTACGCTGGTGAAACGTAATCGCGCCCTCGTTAATGTTTCTACCCCCGCAAATGTTACGCAGTCTATAAACTCGAACTCTAGTAGCTACATGCCGTGTATGCTCACACACCAAGGTGAATAGTACCCTACAATGCTGGCTAGATCTACCTTGGGATTCCATTAAGCTGATGAATCTATCGACTAAAAATGCTACAAAAAAGTTTTCAAAAAGTATACAAGTAAGTAATTCTATATAATATTATAGATATAAATATATATATATAATATATATATATATATATATATATTATATATATAATATTATATCTATATAATAATATATATATATAATTATATATATATATATGTGACCCGTTTTGGGAAAATCGGGCCTAAACGCGGCAAACAATTTTTTTTCAGTATCACCGGGTAAAGCCTTATGGGTAGATTTTTTTCGAAAAATTTTTTTATGGCAGAAATAGATAGACACCAGTTAGCTCTAGCTTATGATGCAGTTGTAAGCTCTGGCGTGCTCTAGAACTCACACTAGGAGGCTAGAAACACTAGCCGGTTGGACTCGTGTACGGAGAGTTGCTAAGAAATTATTGGCGGGCTTTTCACTAACAGCCGGGAAAAAACTGTAGCTAACTAATTCACTTACTATTCTACATAATTCACGTACTCACGCAATTCTCGCCATCATAGTTTCTTAAGGAGCCCTGCATTAAGCCTTTTAGACTTCTTTAAATCCGCCAGTAACCGGTTTATTCCATAGTGTCCCGGAGACACGCAGTAATAGTATACGGACACAAGCCACGCCCCCTGACCTTAGCAACGCCTTTACCCGGCGTTTTTTCGAAATGAAGCAATAATAAGTTTAGTTTAGCAAAAATACTGAAGTGTTGTAGTGCGTAGGGCGAAGACGGCTTGTGCAACAGTTCCAAATTAGGAGGACGGCATCCCAAGGCCCCGTGCAGCCTACTGGAAGTTTGAACATAGGATATTGCTCATGGTCTATTGCCTGATTATGTGATTTTAATAACTCACTCACAATCCTTGCAAACTTCAGGGCCTGTCACTGTCTCTGTGCTCCTGGGTTTGTAAAGAGAGACTAATAGCAGAGCTTCTCCTGATTCTTTGATAACAAATTTGCATTGCTCGTGGTGGGGGCTGCCCACAAGATGAGATGAATGACTAATGTTATTACATAACCCACATGTAAATGTTCACTGTTCTAGAACAATCTTTTAGCTAGTGTGCTCTCATCTACTGAGCAAGGTCAGTACCATAATTTTTTTATGTTTCACTGTGTGGGTGGATGGCTATATAATTATTACCATCCCAGCTTCAGTCCATCTTTGGTTGTATAGTTAACTACACACCCCTATTGCTGTAACTAGTATTAAAATTTCTTTTTTTGGGCCTTGGAGGAGTATTGGATTAAGGTACTGGTGTGGGGTACAGTTATCAACTATTGCATAGATCGGCTTTGGTGGTTGTTCTACCTGTTGGGCGTTTTTGAGGAACATCCTCAAAGATTCCCCACACTGGCAGCAGTGATGTTCCAAGACATAGAGATAACTCCACGTCTGGCCATCAATCTAAGTGAAGACTTCAGCGGGTCTTGGTAGACTATATCGAACTCTACGAACAAGTTTTGTGCATTGTGTGAAAATTTTGGTGTTGTATAATTTGTCGTGTTCAACTTGTTAGTTGAGTGTGCTTTTATATCCTCTCTTTATCTGTCATACAGGCTCTCAGTATTGTTGTTCTGTTCACCGGACCCTGGTGCTGTATGCCCCCTAAGTCGCAAAAAAAATTCAAGAAATGGGCAACTAACTCAAATTCAACCCATAAACCCAATCGAGCACTACTGTCTGGTATTTTGTGACAGTTATACACTGAGACAGGCAGCTGCAGCATCATCATTGGGTGGTGAGGTAGTTAGAACCAGCACATGAATCAGACAAGGGCACCATTTCTGTTGTTTCTGATAAGGATAGGGACACTCCCCGTGGGAGAGAACCTTAAATGGCATTGGGTATAGGCGGTGACAAAGAACCCTCAATGGCATCAGTCTTGAGCATGATGTCTGAGATCTTGCAATTGTCAAGGTATGAGATGAAAGAGGAAAGGGAACAAGCGGCAAGAAGAGAGGAGGAAGCAGCCAAGTGACAGGAAGATGAGTAAGTCAGAAGAGTGAGAATGGAGAAAGTTTGAGAAGCAGAGAAGTCAGTAGACAAGATATTAAAATTTACATACAGGGGTTAGAGAATGAACTTTGACAGACTTGGTGTCTGGTCTTTGTCACATGGCTGGCACTGATGATAGAATTGGCAGTGACCATGCTTGCAATATTTGCCTGGACCAGTTTGAGATATGCAGATACCGCAAGCTAATGCATGCTTTATACCATGTTAAACTACTATAAGTGGTGGCTGATCATGTCCATTAGGGTGGAATGTTACTACAGAGGTATATATGCGTGTGTTCCTCTTAACCCTTACATACTCTGTCCACCCCAACGTTTAAAAAAATTTAATTATGTTAATTAGTCATTTTTTTGTGTATATTCGTAAACATGGTATTATTTCATCATTGTGCTATCTTGGCAAGGTTTACATCTTTACCCAATTATCTGTCTGGTGTAGTTAACTAAATTAAATAAAAATGGCTAAAATATTTTATGCTATGCATTCAAAAGTTGTTACATCGAGCGTCACACAGTGGCAGGTACTTGCTAGTAGCCTAGTAATAATTAATATCATTTTTTCTGTGATTTAACATCCTGTATATCAAATTACTACAAAAAAAATTAAAAAGTCAGTTTAAGTGTTAAATACATTGCTGCAATTATTAACATTTAGATTAAAAAGAAAAGTTTGCTTCCAAATGCATATTTATTATACTTGTTGGTATGTGGCAAATTGATTTTAGATTTGTTGATGTAGTAACATTGCACACTATCAATTCAACCGTATTTCCATCGGCAATGAAATACTGAGTTTGAAGTTGTAATTTGGTTCAAGACAACAGACAAACAGCGTACAAAACATACAATTGGCATGAAGCACATTTAACAGTCAGATACATGTATGTGGTAATGACGACTGTCAGATTCTAGCAACTGTTCCTGAAGAGAGAGAGAGTCTCACGTCCGTCATGACCATGTTACATCATAGGTTCTGGCTAGATCTGCTGCAACTGTCCTCTCAGAGTCAGTTAGATGCTCCTTCAAATGTTCAAATAGTAAAGACAAACCTGACAGAGAATATATATTATTAATCATGTCATTAAAAAAAGAAGCTACTTAGTAATTAACAGCATAAACAACCAATGCAATTGAAAATGAAAGTGCAACCTTATTAAGTACGAGTGTATTAGATTCAAACCAAAGCTGAATATTAGCTGATGAATAAAATCTGGTAAAATTTGCATATGGCTAAACAACTTTTGAATTGTAGCCTTCCGATTGGTTGATACACTACACTACACTACACTACACACACACACACACACACACACACACACCTGAGGCTTACTTAGTTCACTAAAGGTGGGAGATGGGAGGGGAGGGGGGGAAATGTGAAATTAAAACAATAAGCGTAAAGAGTAATAATTAATAGAGAGTAGCATAATTATATTGTGTGAGTACAATGTATCCAGTGGGTACCTGATCCTTGCCAATACACTTAGCGATACCATAATTCTAATGTTGGTTGGTGCAGGAGTGAGACTATACTCGGACATATTGCAACTGAAGACAAGCTTGGGTTATAAGTATTGTGTGGTTACAGCACCATGCAGTGGTTGAGACTGTAAGGCTATAAATAGCTCTCTCTGGCTCACCAGGTACTGTATACATACTGTATAAGGCGAGTCAAATCTGATAGTATGTTATCTAATTGTATGTATTGCAACCTTTGATTATCCGAGCCAAGAATTCTCAGCGTTGCACTGCTCCCGATTCTCCATTGAAAATTTTTTATTATCCAATATAACATTCCTATTTTTTATTTATAAGTTGCTCTGACGTACAGTAGGAGACACAGAAAAATTCCGAATTCCGTTCCGTAGAACGGCCGTTGCACGATAAAAAAACGGGGGGAAAACGGTACGCCGTTTGTTAAAAAACGGCCGTTCCGTTCGACCGCGTTACCGTTTTAATCTTTCTCGTTCACCGTATGTCTCGCTCAAAGAAATATAAAAAATCGTTTATCCAATAAAACGTTCCGATTTTTTATTTATAGGATCCAGAGGCGGAGCTTTTCGGGTTAAAAAAATTTGAAGCCGTCCTATTCGAAGTTGTCTCGCGGAGAATTGTTAGTTCGACCACCGCACAGTATCGACGTTTTCTCGAAGTTAGGGCCTTCTCCTGCTTAGATTTTTTACTACCGGAGGTCCATCGGTAGCTAACAGAAGATCTACGAAGTGCGGACCTCGTTATAGCTCTGTGCCCATCGGAATTTCGGTCTGCAACTTTATTGAAGCAAGTGAAAATTTTGTGAGAGCTTTTTTTCACTATCCCCGTAGCGTTTAATGGTCGATATAAGGCCTTAGCTTGCTGATATAGCTATAAGAAGAGTTTCTAGCTAGAAAATATCTGTGAATCGACGGAAATGCTTCACCGTTTTAGTAAACGGTGTCGGCCGTTTAATCAAAACGGTACGGAACGCAACGATAAAAACTACGGTAAAAAGACTACCGTTCCACGGGCGTTCTACGGGACGGAATTCGGAACTTTTTTTTGGCGCCTACTGTAGTACTTCCTGTAATAAAATAATTGAAACGAGTACACCAGTATTTTTTTAAATTTATAATTATTTGGAAGTATGGCTGCTAGAACGCTTACTGTTGAGTGTCTGTCAGCTTGAATTTTTTTTAAATAGTATGGTGCTCCGAAACTCAGAATTCAGCGGCTAGGTGACTAAGCCGTGCACTCTGTCTGAACCCCGTAGCTACTTGAGAGCATCGGAAATTGAGCTTCAGCTAGTACTGTAAGAAATGGAAAGTCTGAATACTTAGCTCTCCTCTTTTCAGACTAACATGTTTGTTTTTTTGTTTTTTTTTTCACAATAGTAAAGAGTTTGGTCGTAAGTTGCGTTAAAAATTCAATTCTTGCTGGACTGTCTTGACAGAAAAGGAAATACAAATAAAATATTCATACATTCGTCATGTTACCCAACTGGTCGTCATATAATTGACCAGGAAAGGGTTGAAAGAACTACTAACAATGCAAATAGACAGTATCGAATATGTGACCAGTTTTGGGAAAATCCGTCTAAATGCGGCATCTAAAGTTTTCTAATTTATTCTACCAGTACGTTGCACGGGGACTTGGGATGTCGTCCTCCAAATTTGGAAGCTGTAGCACAAGCCGTCTTCGCCCTACACACTACAACACTTCAGTATTTTTGTTAAACTTATTATTGCTGATTTCGAAAAAGCGTCGTGTAAAGGCGTTGCTAAGGGTCAGGGGGCGTTCCTTTTATCCGTATACTATTACTGCGTGTCTCCGGGACACTACGGACTAAACCGGTTACAGGCGGATTGAAAGAAGTCGAAAAGGCTTAGTGCAAGGCTCCTCGAGAAACTATGATGGCGAGAATTGCGTGAGTACGTGGATTATGTAGAATAGTAAGTAATTAGTTAGCTACAGTTTTTTTTCCCGCCGTTAGTGAAAAGCCCACCAATAATTTCTTAGCAACGTTCTGTACACGAGTCCAATCGGCTAGTGTTTCTAGCCTCATAGCGTGAGTTCTAGAGCTCGCCAGAGCTTACAACTGCGTCATAAACTAGAGCTAACTGGTGTCTATCCATTTCAGCCATAAAAAATAAAAAAAAATAAAAAAAATCGACCCATAAAATAATAGTTTGCCGCATTTAGGCGGATTTTCCCAAATCCGGTCACATATGTACTTAATAATATTTCCAACCCCATAACCCTCATGCTTTGCCTTTGACCCTACACAGATAATGCCACACATGTAAGTGTATGCTATAGATGGACTAAATTATTAAATTTCAATAAAATTCCCCTCCTGTGTCAGATATACATAAAGCATTTAACTAGTTGGGCTGCACCTTGCTTCTGTTGTTTGGAGAGGAACAGAATAGCCACAGAGAATCTCTTCACCTTCACCAATCCACTCAGTTCTTCCAGGCACTTCTTGCCACACCTTACCAAAATAAGTCTCACAATAATATACACGAAAGTAGGGTTTCATTTAGGAATTAATTAGAGGGGGTGAGATTGAGCTTGGACTATCTCAAGGGGGTCACAACTGTCATACATAATCAACATAGAAGAGAAGCTGGGCTTCAATTATCAAGATAAATTAGAGCAAATATAAAATTATGATTTAAGCATTTGCGCTCACCTTCATTATTCATTCTTTAACTTAAATTTTGATTACAAAATTTTAAGAATCGATCAAGGGGGGAGGGGGGGGGGGGGTGAGCATCCTTCCGGACTCCCACTACATGAACCCCTGGAAAGTATCCTGCTCACTCATATAAATTATATACAGTAGTACCCCGAGCCCTAGCCATAAAATAAATCATGTTCTGTAAGACTAAGGGCAATGTAATGAGCACAAGATTATGTCTGCTAACTCACACTGCCCCTAAGAAAGATATAATTTAATTAAAAGGACCCCCTTAATTAAAAGGACTATGAAAATGATTTAGTGTACTAAAGACAAGACATATGAAATTCCAACATATATATATATATATAAATGTGTGTATATACAAACATATACATAAATATTATGTATGTATATATATAATATATGTATATATACATATATATGTGACCGTCTACAGGAAAACCGGGCACAACGCGGCGTGCGTAAATATCGAGAAAAGATCGATCGATTTCTTTAAAATGTATTGTTTCAAGCCGACGGAAGGGAACGGTTAGGTCTATTATAGTGGGAACGACTTAAGCTACGACGATAAAACTTGGAGAGCTCAATATCTGAACGCTGACAACTCTGTAAGTGCAAAAAAAATTTTTTTCGAAGAGTGCCGCGTTGTGCCCAGTTTTCCTGTAGACGGTCACATATGTACATTATATATTATAGAAAGCAGAAATAAAGAAATAAATAAATGGCAATAATATGATGGAATAGGAAAAATGAGAAAGGATTGAAAGAATGGTAAAAACTAAAGGAAAGGATGAAATCGAAGCTAGTGAATGATAGGAAAATAAAACAAACTGTAAACATAGCAAGTCACATGTGAGCAATCTGATTGGTTTGTTCCAAGAATCTCTTCAATTAGAGTCATGGTGTGCGACATTTAGAAATGGAGCATGCTTGTATGCTTTTCGTATACGCTCTAAAAGAATTAGGATTAGTGTGCAAATAGTCGACATTGTTGACAGGGTTCTGACAAAGATATCATGCTTTACCGTCTTACTTTTTTTTGTTTTTGTTTGTTTCTTGAGGTTTCAGCCATTGGTACGCTCTAAAACAGATAGATTCAGATATCGGGAATTGGCAAAAACGAGGATGCTACAGCTTTTCAAAATGATATTCTCTACTTTTGAGACATCTAATTGTTTTAATAAAGTATAAATAATACGCTTGTGTGTGAACAGTGATGACGACGACGGTGTGTGTATCCATGAATAATTCATGAGCTCTCTACGGTTTGGTAAAGCATAGCCAACTCTTTGTAGGTAAAGTATCGCCAACTCTGTGTAGGTAAAGTATCGCCAACTCTGTGTAGGTAAAGTATCGCCAACTCTGTGTAGGTAAAGTATCGCCAACTCTGTGTAGGTAAAGTATCATCACATCCAGTAAAAAAAATGCTGGTTAATTCTAAAAAGCGTGGGCAATAGACAAAGGAAGGCGGCATAGGTTTCAAAAAGGAATCTAAAAGGAAGGCGAAAGTACGAAAGAGGGGGTAAAAGGCGATTAATCGTAACTTCTGGTTGGAATCGGCGAGGTAAGGTGGGGAAAAAAGGAAAGCGGTCAATGGTAGCTAAAAAGCGGGTGGATTGATGAGTAAAGACGGATTAGTTTCCAAAAGGAAGGCGAAAGTACGAAATAGAAGACAAAAGTTTCTCAAAGTATGACAGAAATTCAGACGCAGGAGAGATAGACAAAGGAAAAAGGGGACTCCATGACTCAAGAAGAAGAGCTGAAGAAAGGAGAGGTGGGTTGTAAGAAAAACTCAGATAATTTAGATAAAATAAATAGCAGGAGAGGGAAACTTATGTAACCTTAACCAATGGTAGAGAATGATAACTGAGCAAGATAACTTGTGCTACTGCATTCTTACTTTGGAATACGTCAAGTGCCACATGTGGCGGGGTACTTGCTAGTAAAGTATATTACACGATTTGTTTAAATAGACTCATACAAGGATTACAAATTTATGTAGACTTACTTAACATAGCTGCTATGGAGAATATCGATGATGTCAGAAAACACATCAGTTTCTAAAGATTGCTGAAGAAGAACAGGATACTTGGACACTGGAATAGACTGACAATAGGAATACATTATCATCCCACAGACTTGCTGGATAAATTAGGAATAGAGCATATTCAAATAAGCCTCCCCTATAAATACTCCAGCAATTACTGCACATGTGCAATAACAACTGTTGTAACATTGGAACTATTAGTGCAGCAAGAACCAAAATGTAAGCAGTCATATATTTCAATATTTAATGCACTGTAAAGAAGTAGCCAAAAGAAAATAAAATAGAGTCAGAGTTACATTAAGTGGAAAAATTATACTACAACTCTTGAGAAGACTAAATTTTGGAACATACAACACTATTCCACTTCCAGATAAACCACACTATTCTCAGGCAAGGCACTGAAACTCCAGATATCTACATCATACACTGAGTATATCATACTCAGGGTTGGAAGTTGGTTCTTACTCAGGTCAGCGACTCCAAAAGTTTTACTAAAGCAAAGAGTGTGAATCATACTTATGAACATTACCAATAATCAGCCCTGACTGCAATCCAGTTTGCCATCAATACCTACCTATATTATACGTATGTTTCGTGTGTGGCGTGTCTAACCTGGAAGTATTGGGCTAGATTGTGTTTGCACATCCTCAGTTGCCTCCAGTCAGCTTGAAACTGAATAGACGACTCTGGAACGCCCGGCACTTCAATCCTGGGCGCACTTCCTGACTCGCGAACTTTGTCCTTTCCCTCCCTGTCTGGTAACTGCGTTGGCTCCCTCATAACTGACATTTTACTCGTTGTATTTGCAGATTGCTTCTGAGCATACTCCGTTGGAGTTGCCACTCCCACCTCTAACTCATTAGTTTCATCCTTTGCCGACTCACTGACAGATGTGGGTATGTCTATCTCCGTGATCAGAGTTGCCCGTGGAATAGCTGGAGAGGAAGTTGGATTGACCGACGTGTCCTCAGGGGGCGTGGTGTCCAACACGAAGGACGTGGCGGTGGGTGGAGGTTGTGATGATGATGATGATGATGATGATGGTGTCAGTGGGTGTGCAGATGTGACTGCATCGTGGGGTGTGGTTGTGTCGTCCTGGGCAACACCACCAGTATCTTGAATCACCATTCTTTTCAATGGTTTCTGCACAAACACAATAAGACTTTTAAGCAATGTAGTGGTTAGATACAGAAAATGAAATCACAACATTTTAAACTTAATTACATCACAAGTGGTAAAAAGAGGAGCACAAAATATATAATTCAGTACTTGTGTAGTTGATACTTGATTTATACATATAAATATGTATATTATGACTAGTGATGTGCTTGAGCACAAATGGCGAGCGAGCCTAATGACTATACTATTTTTATATGAATGATTTTGACTACTAACACTGAAGCTACTGAAAATAAGGTCCAGTTTTTTAATTTAGCATACAGGGTGAAGGGATTTCAGTGCCATAGTAACAACTCTCTGCAACTGCTTGGAAGGAAAACAACAACAACAAAGCAATACACGTTATTTAAAAGTTTTCTTTGTGATATTCTTTAGCTAAGTAGTGGTTGTAACACACAATGCTTTGACACAACTGGACATGCACCTACACAGACTTACCTTCGCGGTAGTCTAGTGGACAATGTATTTTCAAGTAAATACTGTTGCGCACGGCTTATAACCATGACAAAGAGCGCATTGACTTACCACCCCCACTAACTCG
>WLWD01001316.1_pt1 | contig 83288 bp, 72 predicted proteins | sample 6712731 | NCBI WGS metagenome assembly WLWD01 (sample SAMN12718690, study PRJNA576275) | sponge metagenome | isolation source: marine sponge | host: Mycale hentscheli | place: New Zealand: South Island, Marlborough, Capsize Point | collected 2014-11-01
CCAATCCACGCCACGTACATCCAGTCTCCAATCCACACCACATACATCCAGTCTCCAATCCACACCACGTACATCCAGTCTCCAATCCACACCACGTACATCCAGTCTCCAATCCACACCACGTACATCCAGTCTCCAATCCACACCACGTACATCCAGTCTCCAATCCACGCCACGTACATCCAGTCTCCAATCCACGCCACGTACATCCAGTCTCCAATCCACGCCACGTACATCCAGTCTCCAATCCACGCCACGTACATCCAGTCTCCAATCCACGCCACGTACATCCAGTCTCCAATCCACGCCACGTACATCCAGTCTCCAGTCCACGCCACGTACATCCAGTCTGCAATCCACGCCACGTACATCCAGTCTCCAATCCACGACATGTACATCCAATCCACAATTTGCTGCGCATGCATCACCAATGGTAAAACCAATCTCTTGTTTGCTTCAGACTGCATCCCAGATACTCTTGCGAATGCCATCCCAAAATGTTCGTACTACTCTTTTACCAACCCCTTGCACAACTACTGTGGCTCCAACTCCATCTAAATCAGTTGTTGAAGTGTCGGACAGCCCGGTTAAGTCTAGTCCTGAAATGTGGCGACCCTCCCTACTATTATATCATTGTGACAGGAGAATTTTGGAATCAAAAACAGATTGGCTCAATGATCGCATTATACAGGCAGCCCAGATGCTTTTACAGAGGCAGTCCGAAGATATTTATGGTTGGAACCATCCGTTGTGTTCACAGTGAAATGCTCTCTTTCCTCCGATTCCAAGGAATTCCAAGTTTATTCAACTAATGAATATTAATGGAAACCATTGGATTTGTGTTTCCAATGTGGCACCGTCAGACACGTTACATAATTGTGCGCGAGTTTATGATAGTACATTAGAAACCATTAATGCGGAGACAAAAAAAGCAATATGCTCTTTACTGAAACCCAAAGAAGATGTGTTTCACTTCGACCTAGCAGATGTTCAAAAGCAGTCTAACTCATCGGATTGTGGATTGTTTGCTGTGGCTTTTGCAACAGAACTTGTTTACGGAGGAAGTCCCTGTAGTTGTATTTTTGATGTCACAGTTTTGAGATCTCACTTGTTGGAGTGTTTGGAGAAGGGATTTTTAACTTCTTTCCCATCCAAGGCGAAAAGAGTGGGCTTTGGCAAAATAATTAAGTGGTCATCCAGAGATGCAATTAATTGCACATGTAGGATGGTAGAAGATTCGTTGCGGCCAATGATTCAATGTAGAAGCTGCAAGAAGATGTTCCATTTTGACTGTGCCAATATTGTTTCTTGTGACTCTGTCGACAGAGCTAATTGGAAGTGTGACATATGCAAGCATGTTTTTCTTCATGAACATTGATATAATATCTCACAATTAGCTTTATCATGCATCTCAATCTCTTCCTCTCACCTCAAAAACACCACATTTTCTCTTTGAAAAACAATGCTACAGTTATTCAAATTAATTCATAATGAAATTATATTGATGAAAGGGGCGAGTGTATTAGAGGAACTAAAGGCTCTATGCATTGACAGAATACACTCGTGAATGATTACTAGAACAGTGCGACTAGTACAGATATTTGAGTTATGCAGCCTTTATTGTGTTTGATGTGCATATGAAAATATCTGCATACACCACAATGATAGTTGCTAATTAATGTACTTACCACATTATCAACTTAGTAATGAGCCGATACAATATTCTTTGTTGATTTTTAGGTGTTCAAATCAACAGGTTGATATTATTTCGTCTTCAAGTGTTTACTTTCACATCATTAACATTATTTATGGTATAAAACTTGTAGCAGACTGCCAAAAGTTGCTTCTAATGAAGGGAGGGGGGGGGGGGTATATGGAGAAGTACTACTGTGTACACACAAGCTGCTCTATAGCTTAATTCAGAGGGAGTGTCTTCAATTGTAAATAATTACAAATGCCAAAAACATTTATTATTCCAATCCATAATGACTTGTGATACATAACTCATTTTATACTGCATATTAATTTGATGAAGGAGAATATGAGTATCTTCTGTTGATTTAGTATTTAACACCGAGTGCTGCAACCACAAGCATTAATATGGTCAATCAGACTAATGATATTATGCAGTATCCAAATGAATAATAAATTTTTGTTGCGTACTGCTCATGTGTGAATACCATAGTAATGAGTCTCTTGTGCAATAAACACTGGTATAACCTTGGGGGGAGGGGGACTTAATATCCCAACGTGACACGAGAAAATATTGCCTTAATTAAGCCACGCCCTGTTTACTGTAATGCATTTCCTATGTGGCAACAAGTGTTAAGCCAATGTTCAGTGCATAAATCATTAAGTTCAGTGAGTGTATTTATTTTACACCTGAAGACAAAACTAGATATTCTTCAAATCAGTTTGTTACCCCATGCTAGACCACAATGTCCTCTTATATATTCAGTATTATGCACAATACAATATTCAATAGTGATTTGCCAAACTGATGAGAGAAAACAACAACAAAATAACAACACGTGTAAAATGTTTCATCACTCAATACAAAATTCATTGTCAGACTTTTCCTCCTCCTCATTGAATGAATCATTTTCCTCATCAAAGGAGGCATTATGGAAGTCACCTGAAGCTATCTTGTCTTGAACAGAACGACTTTGATCCAGCAATTTCTCTACTGTATTCAAATACGAGTAGAGCAGTGAGATACTTCCTTTCGCATATTGGTCAGAACTATTCATCAATAATTCGATTGTACGTGTAATACAAGTCTTTTTATGTTTGTAATATTCTACACAATTTTGGGCATCTTTTCTTAAAAGATCTATTTCTTCATTGCTCCGGCAAAGCATTAAAATAGCATTAATAGCACATAGTTCCTCTTCATTTAAGGACTGTCCAGTGCAACTGAAAGACTTCAAATGCGCTCTAACATAAATTGGGTCCAGTGCCTCGACCAAAGACATCTCTCCCGTACCACCATCAAGTATTGAACAGGCATTTACTTCTCCTAGCAGTGTCTTAATCTGCCGAGTTTCTTTGGATACTTGAGCACAAAGTCTTTTTGCTATCTTCTGCCCATCTATAGCAATACAAGCAACTTATGAATACACATGCCATCTATTCGAAATAGCAACTACTTGCCGGCGTATTTCTTTTTGAGCTGAAGTAAAAACATCCGTCTCTGACCAGCATTCCAAATATCAACGAGCAACTGTTCCCTTCTATTCAACATGATGAAATATTCACATTCTTTGTATTGCTTGTCAGTTGGAAGCCATCGCTGCAGTACGGAATGTTCTTTTTCTAGCTCCAACAGAGAACGATTTAATCTAGATAGAAAGATTGTGAACATAAATTATGAGAATGCACAACACATTCACTTGCACATACGTTAAGAGAAGTTCAGCATAGAAGGATGATTCTGTATCACCAGATGTCAATTGAGCTCTGCAATAATTTATACTGTTTAACACAATGGCACAGACATAAAAAAAAATACCTTGTCGAGTAGTACAAATGAAGTGTCTGAAAATAAATTCCATGCCAAATAGGTGGCTCTAAATAGAAACATACATAATGAATGTTCCCATGTGTATAGTTCAAGAATGGTGCACTGTATTGTTCAATCAAGAAAGATATTATTTGCAAGTGAGAAAAGTGAGCAAAGCACTCTTGGGTCCAGCGTAGACAGTTTACATACATGTTTCAATGGTTATAGCTAGTAGTTACCATACGTGTACACAAATGGGCGGAATATAAATGACTCATCACAACTTTATAAAAATTGCTCAAAATGTTTATAAGCATAAACTTCCTGTGCTAATATTCTTTCAAATAGCTTTGCTAAGAATATGTGATCAGATACTTAATTGCTTCTCTTGTATAAATTGGGTTTATGGTCAATGGGCAAGTGAAACGAGCTCCATAGTTTTGGTGTGTGCAAAAAAGAAACCATGGTTATTCGGCTAAATATTTCATGGCTATGTATATGAGAGCCATTTCTATTTAACATTAACACTGCAGTTTTCTCAATTACAATCTAATGCATACTTACTAATCACTTAATTGTGTTTCAAATGGAAGGTCACAGTGATTACTGTATGGCAATCAGTCATATCTCTGTCAAAGTGTGACAGCCTCCAAAGCAGTTAATCCATTTAAATATTAACAATGCTGTGGGCGGAGGAATGAGAAGTGAGACAGAGAAGATGACAGACAAGAGAAAGACAGAGAATGAGATGAAGACAGAGAGTAGATAGAAGAGAAAGCATGGAGATTGAGAACATTTGTGTGTGTGTCATACAAGGACATTTATGTGTGTATTATAAGCATTGTGTAGGTATTTCTGTATTTTGTTATTTTAGTGTAGGCGCAGGTCAAGTTGTGTATTTTGTGTCCGGATGTATTCCGTGGACCACACCCCCATTTATATGTGTGCATGCGTGACTTGGAACTTATAAACCCTAGTCACGCATGCGTCATTCAGTTCCCCTAATGTTATAGTTAAACCCAAAAGCTGAATTTGTGACTTCAGTGAAAGGGCTAGCTACCTGGGAGAACTCTGGTGGCAGCGGTCATCAGAGTCTCTAAGTAATCGTTGTTGGAGTCTTTGGTGGCTTACCTTTATCGTTGAGTGCCGAGCCCTGCCTGTGGACCGTGGTGTCAGCATTTAACCCACAATTGGTGGCGTTTTTAACCCTCAAGTGCCACCTGAACCGGTCCACAATTCTTTGATTAAATAATCACTCTAAATAATGCCCAGATATTTTATTTTTAAGTTTAGTTTGTCTGAAGTACTTGAAATACAGTACATCCTGCTAAAAACAACAACAAAAACGGGGCACTGCTTGACAGAAAGGGGAGTTTCTTATTGAGGCTTTAGGTCATATGCCTATACGTGAATTATGTGTACGCACGACACACATAACTTACTATATCTTGACTTTGGTAGAGAACTACACATTTCTCTTTCCTTGATCATCCATTGCTTTATAACGACCTCTTGCACTAAATAGTTAAAAACAATTTATGAATTATATATAGTGACAATTATATCTTTTAGATCTAATAATTGGTGAAGGTTCACTTCAGTTAATTGAGGTCCTTCAATTAGTCTTCCAAGATTGATGTCACTAATTCTAGACCTGAGACAACTTATAATCAAATGGGTGTGGTTTCAGAAAAAGTGTGTGTGGTCAAATGAACGTGTGCTCCCCCCCCCCTCCTCCTTCCTTAACTCTTCCCTCCCACCCAGAAAAAATGCTGTATGAAACCTTGTGTGTGGACGATGTATATCATTCGTACTTTGACCCTCACGTACTTATGTGTTTGCTTGGTGTTCACTCGGTGTTCGACCCCGTCCCAAACTTCACCAAACAGAATCGTCTGGTTTATCGATCATTATCTGTATCACCCTAGAAATTGAATAGTCTATAGTTTACCGCTTTGATTTCCTTTGTGGGGCTACATGTCATAGTTATAGTTCTACACAACAGCGCTTACTTGAAAATTCATTGGCCACAGACTAACCACGAAGGTAAGCCTTGTGTAGGTATGTCCAGTGGTGTGAATGTGTTGAATGTATTGTACGTTACAGTTAATAGCTGAAGAGTATCACGAAGAAACACTTACAAATAATCTGACTTGTTTTTTTTTTGTTTTGTTTTTTTCCGATTCAAACAGTTGCAGCAAGTGGTTAATATGGCACTGAAACCCCTTTACCGTATACACGTAATAAAAAAAACTTGACTTTTTTTTAGTAGCTTGAGTGTTAGAAGTTAAAATCAATCATTTAACAATAGTGTAGTTTTAGGCTTGCTCGTCATTTATGCTCAAGCACATCACCAGTGTACTTATAGGGGAGTGACCATAAAATTCAGTTTTGTATCAAAACACACTCATTACCTTCAAATGTGCCAGGAACCAAGTCCTTCAATGTCTCTTTAGCCAGAGCTCGCGTCTTTATAGCACGTTCAAAACGGACCAGAAGCAGAGTACCTGTAAGAGCAAGAAACAACAAAAAATGAAAGACAAATACATCAAGCTTTAATTTTTACCCATTCTTTCCTTCTTTTGAATTCCATAGTAAACTAGTGCACCACTGAGCACATCTATACGATGAGATGGTCTCATTTCCTTACTTAGTCGTGCAAACCTCCTCAAGTAAGACCACAGCCTCTCCATACCTTCCCCATCGCATAAACCCACACCATCACACCTGCGAGGACTAAAGGAAACCTGTACAAGAATAATTGAAGCATCATCAGTGGTGAGTTATAAAGTAAAGCATGATTCAATACTAAGAACCAAGTTGAGTTTTATGTGCTACATGGAAGCATGACAAAACTGGGTGTATAAAACAGTCTGGGCAAATTTATTAATTAATTAATTTTTTAAAAAACAAAAAACCCACACACAAATGGCAATATAAACGGCAATATTACAGAGTACTCTAGGAATGGGGAATTAATTTTTTTTTGTAAAACTCCTTACATCTATAGGAAACCCTGGATTGTTTCTGATTGTGCAATGATTCATTCGCTATGTACAAAAGATATTCATCAGAATTGAATGTTCAGCCCAGGTTCTCAACAGCAGTCAATCAATCAATCATCTAGATACAGCAGATGTGATGAGCACAAACAGCAAGCCATATTCGTTTCACAGCGGTGAAGAAATAGAAATACGCACTCCCTCCTCCCCTCCCCCACCCACTTTAGTCAGTTCTAAATTATGAATGGAGCGTGCATGTGTGCATGTGTAACTACTAAGCACACACGTAATTTTCACAACGGCAAGGAGTAAATTAGTGAGTGTGCTGTATGTATTAGTTGTTACTGAATGTACATACATGTATGTAAGGGAAAGAAATGTAGGCAACTGAACGATCAGCAGAGCGAGTTATGGCATAGTATTCTTGAGTGATGATTCTGAGGTTCTATGTGCATGTAATAAATGGGTGTAGTCTACGATATGAGGCCCTGCCCAAGCAACATATTCTTAATGAAATCCAATGATATTAAATCATAATAATACCTGACAGGATGCTTTGTGTCCATAGGAATGAAAAATTGGAAGGCACAGGTGGATATTATTTAGAATATCACTTCTACCAAGACACTACACACACACATGCACGCGCGCACACATGCACATACATTAATAAGCTTACTGCCAAAATTAGAACTTATTTCTTACTTGGAGATGGCGAGACAGCATGCATGCAATGTCATACATTACAAAAACTTGTAAATTTTGTTTTGATTGAGTCTTTTCAAGGATTCTTTGCAATATCCAGACACCATATGCCAATCTAAGTATATTACATGTATATATATAACAATAAATACATAAATAAAATAAATAAATAAAATAGGTACTGTAAGACTAATGCACCATACCTTTCACCATGCTTTAAATTAATAAATTCCCCTGGAAATTCATGGCGGCAACAGTAGCCAAAAACAGCAGTCTCATCGAGTGCCCTGTATCTATTTGAACTTCGCAAAGGATTTCCAGCAAGAAAGTTGTTACAACCCTGTAAAACACACAATAATGAACCCAATTTATTTATACGTACTATATGATTCCAACATCGTATGTAGTCTTCTTTGAAGCACTGTCGCAAACAAAACTATCAACTTTTGTTTGATCCTGGAAAAACAAGTTCTCATGTAGTGGTTGTCGATGGCTGATTCCGGCTGACTTTTTCCGAGGCAAACCCAACAAGCCATCTATGCTGAACACAATTGTACCTTCAGACTATTAGCCATTTAAAATTACTAAATAAACAGCAAAATTACAATAGGTACCTTTGGACAGGCTGGACAATCATTCCCTGAATCGAGGCCTTCACAAATGAAGTCCAAATGCCTCAATTTATGTTTGAGAAATCTGGGGAGGGGGAGGGGGAGGGGGAGGGGGAGGAGGGAAGCAGCATCAATAATTACTAGTTATGTGATTCAGTAAAATGGCGAGTGAGCCACTGAGTATAAGTAATTCAAACAAGGCAGAATCTTATAGAAGATGATTTTTGCCTTCAAAAATTCTGTATACAACAATAAGGCTACATTCATTTGGGTTGTTTCAGTGGCGTAGGATGGGGGGCATAATCTACAAATGTGATTTCTCACATGAACACCCGTAAATCACAAAGAAGGAATCGTTCAGTCTATTTAATGACATACACACCCACACATATATAAATAAACAAACAAATATCACTGATTCTCAACTTGTAACTGCCCTATAATGTCTAGCTTGCTTTGCTTGCCACCAATAACAATACATACAATTATACATACTATACCGTACCTGTATTCTTCAAATGCATTAATGAGAGTAGAGTAGATATTCCTTCCCTTGAAAAGTAAACAAACACACTTGATGAACTCAATTATTACCATATTCAGTCATTGTACCTTCATGCTGTGAAATGGACGTCTAAACTTCAAAGTTTTACAAAAATCTTGAAGGGATACTTGAGCTTCTAACAACAATGCCTCGGCCCAATCAAGAAGAGCAAAAGTGAAACCAAACCTTGGAGTAGTTGGGCTAGCTGGCCAAATATCAGCTCTGATCATTGTCACAGCTACAGGTTCACAGTTGCAAATGTTGAACAGCAAACTATGCTCCAAACCTGCACAGTAAATAAAGTAATAATATTTATGCCTTATGTATAATAAAACTTACCATAATCATCTATGACTTTGATTGAAATGGCGTGCTTCGTACTGCATTCATGCGGTGGGGAGAACATCTATAAATACCTCTTCTTCTCTTTGAAATGATTCAAAGTGATCGGTCTGAATGTTAGAAGACAACATTTATAAGTCTTATGTAGAAGTTTGATGAAGGGCACACTAGTCACATTTAGGGGCATATTTTATTAATTAGATGTAAATAGTAATGTAATAGCTAGAACAGTGCAGTTTGACCAAAATTGACTTTGAAAATTCAGAAAAAAGTATTTTTATTCGTAATAATTATTTCAGCCGAGAATGACTGAATCATTTTAATTCATTATAATATATATATAGAAGTTAGAAAAGTTCATTTACTGAAACTTCATTCCACACGTTTAATTCAAACAGTCTTTAACTTATAAACACCAAGTACAACAATATTAATATTTGGTGAGGATTATTTAGAATTCCTAGTGTACCCCTATGTATACCTGGCATAAGGCATGAGTGTAAGGAGAGCAAAAGAATAAAATGAATGGACCATTTTCATGCTAGACCAAGAAGATAAATCCTAGTAAAACTCTGATGTGTCTAATTACCATAATTACAAGCTGGTTATTAATTTATTAATATACATGATCTATTTCCTCCAAAACATGAAGAATAGAAGGGGAAAGAGACAGGAACAAGGCAATTTCCTATACTGAATAATTTAACACACAAGTTATCTTAACCCTCTCGTTCCTGAATTGTTTTGACGCGCGCGGAATAATCTAATTTTCTATCGGGGAATAGAGCAGTGCCGTTTTATTTTTTTAACTCGATGCTGGCTGGGAAAACCCCATAGCAACCATATATCACTAAATAGACCAAGAGTTTGGGATTCCCCTCATTTTTTGATTGAGAAAATTGAATAATATTTAAGCCATCTACTAATATTTCAAAAAAATTTTTTTTTTCCCCCCAAAAAATCCACTTTTCCCATCAATAAAAAAATAAAATAAAATAGAAATAATATTGTTTGATGCATTATATACCAATATTATATTAGTTCAACAATAAAATATGTTGTTTGTTGTGTGTGGTGCTGATTATGATCATGTAGGAGACATCTATGAGTGTCCACAAGGAACGTATGCCATCAGACGTCGAGCTCCACTACAAAACAATTTCATATACACAAAAACACAAACAACAAAGATATTTGTAATACAAACAACAAATTATTCATGATCCTATATAATTGCAACTTTATGATTTATTGTATGTGGTTTCATACAGGATTTTTGTTTGGGGTGGGGCTCCGAGTGTACTTCGCCACACCCATTTTTTGGAACCTACACTACTTTGATGCACATCTTTGCATACGAGTCTATACTTCACACTGATGATCAGTGTTCGGTCCTATGCACTAAAGGCTCAGTTATGATAGGAACATAATGGGATACAATATCAGACTAAAAATAAATGCTTCCTAAATGTTCATTTCTATTCAACTCCCAAAATTCTAGGGGGGAACCCAGCGCTAGCCTCCCACTGTATGAACACCTGCTATGTATACTCCACACTGTACATGAGAGAAACATGTATTGAGAAAGTGTACTTTGAAAATGAAAAGCAGTACAAGCACACACGTGGAATTCAACCGGCATGGATGGTGTCACAGACTGAACGATCCCTCCATAGGATCCGGAACCTCCATACAATACCAAAAAAACACAAGACAACAATGACATTTGTAACATAACTGCTGGCCTCGCTGAATTGAGCCCCCCCCCCTCCCCGTCATTACTTTTCACTGACATTCTTGTACCAAAACCCCCCCTCCCAGTCATTACTTTCACTGACATTCTGTACCATAACCCCCCTCCCCCGTCATACTTTTTCACTGACATTCTTGTACCATAACCCCCCCTCCCCGTCATGATTTTTTCACTGACATTCTTGTACCACCATAAACCCCCTCCCCCCGTCATTACTTTTCACTGACATTCTTGTACCATAAACCCCCCTTCCCCGTCATTACTTTTCACGGACATTCTTGACCCATAACCCCCCCCTCCCCCGTCATTACTTGACATTCTTGTACCATAACCCCCCCCCCCCGTCATTACTTTTCACTGACATTCTTGTACCATAACCCCCCCCCTCCCCCGTCATTACTTTTCACTGACATTCTTGTACCATAACCCCCCCCCCCCAGCCCTAGCTGGACACCCAAATATCAGTAAGTTGAAAAAATGAAATTCAACTTACCCGGCGTGGATGATGTCACAGACCGAAAAAGACCACCGAGTTCGTTCTCTCTCAGGTTGGATCCGGAAACGCCACATACTGTTTGTTCATGGTTGCTCTCTCTCTCTTTCCACAAATGCACGCACACACATACACACACACACACACACACACAAGAAAAAAGAAGCTACAGGTGAATACAGATCATAAAAATAAATGTATATTTTATTATACATAAATTGACTGGTGTACACACACACACACACACACACATGAAATTCAACTTACATGTGCATAGTAGTCACGATCCAAAAAGATCCAGAGTTCCCTGCCAGGTTGTATACGGAAGTGCCACATACTGTTTGTCCACGGATGCTCTCTCTCATTCCACAAATGCACACACACACATACACACACACACACACTAGAAAAAAGAAGATACAGGTGAATACAGATCATAAAAATAAATGTATAATATAAATTGACTGGTGTACACACACACACATAAATGAAATTCAACTTACATGGGCATAGTAGCCCCGATTAGAAAAGACCCCACCCCCCCCCCCACCCCCGAGTTCGTTCCCTCACCGGTTAGATCTGGAAGTGCCAGAATAACATTTCAACTCCACGCACACACATATACATCGAGTGTGAAGCTCCACTACAACACCACAAAAACACAGACAACGACAACGACAATAACAACACATATTACAACTTTTGGGATGTTCAGGGAGGAGGAGGGGGGGAGGGGGGGGAAGCAGCCACAAATATCAAAGTCTGTGGTCCTTTACACAAAATATTATGGAATATCAATGGGTGTGTTGTCATCTTTCTTCCACTCTCCCCCTACCTCATCCACCCGACTCTTGTTCTTCAATTCCCGCCTTCTCCGACTGCGAGGACGTCCAGAACTCGGAGCAGGAGGAGCCACTTCCTCTTCTTCATCACTGGAACCTGCTGCCTATTCGTGTTTCATCATTGGAAGACTCAGGTCCGGTATCCTCTCCTTCATCACCGGAAGACTCTGCTCCTGTCCCCTCATCTGCGTAATCGGGGTCGGTGACTGCATTCACATCTGGTCCTAGTAGTATATGTGGTAAAAAAAATTTTAAATTTTTTTGAAAATTTGAAATTGTTCAAAAAACCACAAGCCACTTTCAAATCTCAAAACTCAATAATATAATTATATATAATAATATATATATTATAGCTAAACAGCTTACTCTATCTCAATATAGCTATAAATGAGTCCTTTCCACAACAGAAGCTTGCTATTTTTCAAGAGAAAGACAAGAGAAAGACAAGCTTACCTCGATCATCTTCTTGACTCCCATTTTCAGTATCAGAGTTGACGGGGTCTGGTCCACCAACCCTGATACAGGGCCTCCTATAGCCCTAGATGTCGTCTCCCTTCTCTCCGCTTGATCCTGAGTCGCTAGAGTCAGCATCAAGCAAGTCTAAAACTTGCACCGCATTGTAACTTCTAGACGCCATCTTCAAAAAAATGACTTTGAAAAAAAATTTTTTTTGCATAGTTACCGGGGTCACACGACACGCTCACTTTTTTCCTATGATGTAATAAGCATTACCTAAGACTGTACGTAATAGGGAGGTCCCCAGTTGAACTGGCGATTTTATAAAAAATGGAGAAGACAGTAAGTCAAACCGCAAAGTCTTGGTCGGCAAAGAAGCGGTTGTTTCAATGTGTTATGGAAGGCTACTGAGCTCAAGCAATTTTTTGCTGCTTCTACAAAGCTCTGGAGATGACTGGATCCATAAATGAAGCTGCTGTGAAGAAGGTAACTTTTTTAAAATTCGACGGAGAACCGATGTTTTTTTTTTTTGCCGAGGAAGAAATAAAAGCAACTGCTGTGAGGTACTGTCGAAGCAGTCCTGGCTGAAAGCTATTTTAGATGCTTCTCCAATGCATTGGGCACCTGTGTATGCAATCTGAACGTTCTAGCTATAAAGTAACTATTTTTAAAAATTCGGAGAAACCAACCGGTCTCACCCCGCTTTAAAGCGGGATCCGGAACGAAAGGGTTAAGTATGAAAATTTTTTCATGCAAACTAGACTGTTGATTTTCAAACTTTCACCAAAAAATGAATATGGGTGGGCTGTTGTTAATTCACTGTGCTTCCTGCAAAGAAATGGCTGAAGGTAAATCCCGTTTCCACCTGACAGTCCAAGGAATCAAACTAATGAACTTGGCACACTATCACACAAGTCTTCTATTGTAATTACTGAGTCACTGAGTTATATAAAAGTTTGGAAAATAAATTAATGAAAATATATTCTGAGATGTTAACTTGAAGCGGGTGATGATGAGAAACTAATATCAAAGTTTGCGTGGCCTTATAGTACACAACTGCTGAATTTGAAATATATCTTTAAGTTTTTTTAATTGTTTACTTGAATTATACTTATGTAGATATTCAAATTTGCCAGTTTTCATTTTCATTCTAAATACAATTCCTTTCCCACCCTTCTCAACTTTTCTGTGTGAAACCCTCAGTTGCATGTAAATTAGTACATTCATACCTTCCAAATTTCTGCTACATGAAAAATGTTCACTTTCCTGTGTAAATTAAAAAAAAACACTTCTCACAGAAATAACTCTTGGGTCCACATCGTTTGCACCTAATGGAAGCAGGATCTGGGCAATTGAGACAAGTTTGTAGCTGTGGAAGGACTGCTCTTTCAACTATTGCTTTTTCAATTGACCCCCTGATAGTTGCCCACCCAGCAGTTGATGCTTTAGACTCAAGTAGGTAACATGTTGGCTCAGAAGAAGTAGATGGCAATATGTTCTCTCCAGTAGTAGAAATATCTGGGAAATCGTTTTCAACACTTTCGTTTGGGACCCCGACGGAGTCGTAGTCTACAGTACGCTCTAAATACTTAAGAGCTTTCTTCCCGTACGCGGGCCTCTTAGTAACCTTAAGAGACGGCAAGCGAATTCTTTTAGCAGCCATATTCTCAGCGATAAGCGGTAGATATAACCACACCCACTTTACGTGTGACACACCCACAAAAATTGGAACTTTTTGAGCCGAAACCGACACGAAAGTTCCTTAAATTTTAGCAGTGGGCTGCTCAAAAAGTTCCTGAACCGGGTGGACAGGTAGGGCAATTTTCTTTTATAGGTGGAGTTTATAGACTTGAGGTGCGTCGATCGACTGGGGATTGTGGCTGTCATGAATAAAGTAGTAAGAAAGAAGAGGAAGCCAGATACCTTAAAAGTTAACTTCGTGAATGCTGTGGTTGGAAAAAGAGGAAGTCGTGAATTAAGCATCCAGCCTGTAACCTACCCATTTAAACCTAGCGATGGTGATCCTATCTCTGACTCAGTCACTAACAGTGTACCTCCACCTTCATCTTCCACTGCTACTTGCTTTCCACCAGAATGTGGCGTTAGTATAACAACCTCAGAATATTGTAGAAGAGATCATACTGTAAGGAAGGAGAAATCAGCCGAAGGTTGGTCCACGGTTCGTCCACAAATCATTCCTGCAATAATATCTGCATCAGGATTTCCAGGATCAGATACTCTCTGTATTTTTTGTAAGACTTCACCAGTTTCTGTGTGGTGCCCAGACTGTGGCCCGATCACTTATTTTTGCCTGGTATTAGATAACTCTTTTATCTTGTGTCAATTTTTTTACAGATTTTTTTTCTCCCCAGGATTGTGCAGTGTGTTTGCATAATAATGTTAATGTCTTTCACTCACCTTTACAGTGGAAGGTATTTATTTAACTTTTTAAATACTGAAATGTAATTTATTATTATTTTTAATATAGGAAGAGCTTCGCATGTATATTCCATTGAAACGTACACCTGTCCTAGAGAGAGTCTGTGAATGTTCAAGCCAGTATAAGAAATAACATGTGTTACATTAGATGGTACATGTTATCTGTTGTTTTATGTGTGTGTTTTATTATTTATTTTTTTACTAGTATTACTTTAATTACAGGATCATTCCACTCTACAATTCTTACTTTTTGTGGGTGTGAGACTGAGGTACAAACCTTGCTCCGAAATAACTTGTTCCCAGCCACTCCCAAACAGCCACAACTGGCATTTACTTTCCAACTGCTGGACTGGCTTGAAGCCGTCATGCTGGAATGCCATGTGGCTGTGCAAGATTTTGTTTCTGCTGTAAATTCATTTAGTGCCAATAAATTACTTCGGGTATGTTAAATTTACTAATATACTCATACAAAAATATAAAGGGTAATCTATTTTTTTGTGGACTAAAATTCGAAGTATATACCCTGTTATTATTGACAGCTTTGAAGAATATAGGTGGGTTGTAGGTACTTGGTTTTACCTATAATGTGTGCAGTTTATTTTATATATTTAATATAGACATGCAAAATCTTCATTACATCATTTAAAGACTTTGGTACCAGGTAGAAGAAATAATGGATCAAGGTGTCCTGCTTGCCCTCAGGTAAGTGTACAACCTCATTATTTTAACAAATGTTTTGCTTTAAATTTGTTAGAATGGTTCAGTGTTTCTGTCTATTGATGGAAATTCTGGTCTCTGCCGAAAAAAATCTTCTGGTAGCAGTGTCCGTCCTCCCCTTAATAAGGGATCATTTTTTTGTCCACAAGAAGCAATTGACGATTATGTTTCAAGCTATGGAGCTATTAATGTATTTAAAAGCAAGGTATGAACTTTCCTTAATATTGCAATATTTATTTAAACAAGCTACAAAATTTAGGAATGCAACCAGTTTTTGGCGGGAGATGCACTTCGATCTCGAAATAGGTACAAAGGCTTGGATGAGACTGGACTAGTTAGAGTAGTGTGTCAACATGAATTTCCATTGAAGTTTCTGTCAATTCGGCATGGAGAAAGGTTAAGACTTTTTTATGACATTGTGACTGTACTTTAAAATTACACGTGTAGGTTCTCATACATTGTCTACATGCTGGAACAGCTGCTGGAGTGCTCCCAGCAGTATAAGAAAGTCCACGTGCTCTACGATGTTACATGTTCCCTCTCAAAAGCATCTTGAGGTAAGATATTTAATATTTAAATTTGTGGGTGTGTTTACCTTTTTATAATATCTACTGTACCATGCAAAGAACCCAGATAACATTCTAAGTGCAGCAGATGAAGATATTCTGGCGCACATCAGTGAAAAAGAGCCGTCAAGTAATTTTGAATTATTTTTTTTATCGGTGTTTGGGTTATTAATATTCTTTTCATACAGGACATCAAATAAAGCTACTTGCACTGGACTAAAGAAGATTTAGAGAAGGCATTGGCAAGTTCCAGAGAGGGTTCAAAGTGTCCTGTACGTCCTTATTTCAGGAAAACAACAAAGACAAAAAAAATTGAACTTTTTTAATCAATTATCATATATGGATTATTGTGATGGTTGACTTGATGGTATCCCACGTCTTCTCCTTTGTGGCACCAGCTCCAGTAAGTGGGGTACCCTCGTGGTCCTTCAACCACTCCTGCTGAGCAATGTCAGTAAAGGGAGCAGATGATGACTGGGTAGTCGAGGGGAGAATTGCTGACACCAGTTCAGAAGTAGCAGCTGTGGATGCCAGATAGGAGGAGCAGGGAGCTAGGTCAGCAGCTCTTCTCACTCCTAGACCTCCGGACTTCACAGGCAGAGTGGCCTTCTGATCTGGTGTCAGCAATTCTCTCCTCGACTACCCAGTCATCATCTGCTCCCTTTACTGTTGTCGTTGTCATCAATCATCATCATCATTATCATCATTAACATATATTGGAATTCAAAAGAATGTATGTATGTACAACAGAAGACAAAAATGACTAAAGTTTAATATTTCGAATAAATCGAACTGGCCATGCAGTAATAGAGCCTGGTGTTAACATACACCCATCATCTTTTAGTCCTGGCCACGATTGAGTATTGTCGTGAATTGTTTGTATGGCTAGCTTGACAAAACCGGGTGGCAGTTCCATACCATGTAAGATATTCCCCGAAATTATAAGGCCCGTACCGATCTGCTTGTACTCCGAAGACAACATGTTCACAGTCCCGCCACATTCTACATCTTCAGTTGCTGCTGCCTCAAGAAGACGAACATCATGATTGGATGTAATAGACAATGTGCTGTGACCAATTTTGGTATTATTTGGGGCAGTTTTCACAGCTTTTGCTGACGTACAATAATTGTGGTCATCTGCTGTGGTTACATCTGGAGGTACATCTGGAAAAAAGTTAAATATGTAGCACACAATGATTTATGTAAATATTAAACATTAAAACTTACTGACAAACTTTATGCTTTCAATTGAGGAATGTACAAGTTTTAATTCATCATGTGTCAAAAACGAAGGATGACGCCGCTTCACAGATGATGGCCATCCTACAATATTATCGTCTTGAAGTTTAGTGTATGGAACTCTACAATGTGGAGTTCCAACTGCAAGTGTTATGAAAGAGAAACATAATTTATGGGTTTACATAGTGGTTGTGTCCTGGGCTCAGGGCCCGCAGTCCTGAGTTCAAGCCCAACTCAGGCAATTTTTCCATCTGATTTTCCATCTGCCTCCCACCAGCCCCACCAGTCCACCCAGCTGTGATTGGGTACCTGGCATTTGCTGGGGTGCAAATTCAAGCTACAAAATCATTGACAGATTGTTCAAAGAATTATAGGATCATGAGATTACGACAACACCCTTAGTGAAAAGCTTTATTAACATTCAAATTGTTAGTGCTAGTTTGATGTCACCTTTGATGCTTGCGCGGCCGCCTTCTTCAAATCCAATGAATGACAGAATGACTGCTGTATGCATAGTGAGTACATTATTTTTGGCAGGGGGAAACGTCAAAGAGGTGGGACAAATTCTTTGACCATAATATACATGGTAAAAAGTTCAACAGTTATTGTCGGGACAAGCAGAACATGACTTTCCTGGAGTTTCAGAGTTTCCTGAGAGAGGAGCAGGAGGATCTTCAAGTTGAAGACTCACCTCTTCAGGGACTTCACACGACGGGTTAATGTAAAATGTTAATAATGGCATTTATATTTTCAAACATAGTGGAGACAATTATTTCGTTGCTAAAAAAAGAAAGTATAGTGCATCCTCACTTATCTGATATTCGATTATCCAAATTTTCGATTATTTGAACTACCAAAATTATGATAGTCATGATAAATTAATGATATTCATGAAAGGTTAATGATATTCATTTTTTTGCAATACATTCTTTTATCACATGTCCCAAGGTGTTCGGAGAAGAGAGGATGCACTATTAGACTGACACCACATGTGGGTCTGAGGAGCTTGTATTTTGTTAAGTACACAATTAATTGAGGCACAGGTGAATCCCTAGTCTTTGAGCCCATTCACACTAAATATAAAGAACACAACAAAAAATATTCGATTATTAAAAAGAAACAAACAAACATGATATACGTACATTATCTTGCATATTTTTCAAAACCCTCCGTGTTTCATGCCACTTGTCACAGTTTTCCCCAACAGAAACAGAGGGAAGCTGAGCCGCAAGCTGTTGGTACTTGCTCTTTACTTGGCCATCACTTTCTTGCCACTTTTGAGCTGCAACTCTGTTTCTCTCGCTTAAGTCTTTGATACTCTGGCCTTCTAAATAATAATTGGATTAAATATCATTAATTCAAAACAAAATATAGACAAAAATAAAAAAATAAGGATGGATTAAATTTCATATATTCAAAACCAAATATAGACAACAATAAAAAATAAGGATGGAGGAGACAGCCCCGTAATATACAAACCCTTCCCCCTCAAGTGTTGCTCCAAAACTAGAAATAGACAAAAATAAAAATATAAGGATGAATTATAGAATAAAGGGCAATTCATTAAAAATAAAAAAAAGTCACAGAATAAGAATGTTGATAAGAAAGAAGATGAATGATAATTGAAACAAAAAGTAATGTAATCATTGAAAAGAATGATAATTAAAACAAAAAGTAATAAGATGATTAAAAAAAAAGCCCAGCAATTACAAATAATTGAATAGCAATGTTAATAATAAGAATCAAGGGCAATTCATTAAAAATAAAAAAAAGTCACAGAATAAGAATGTTGATAAGAAAGAAGATGAATGATAATTAAAACAAAAAGTAATGTAATCATTGAAAAGAATAATAATTAAAACAAAAAGTAACAAAATCATTGAAAAGAATGGTAATTGAAAAAAAAAATGAGTAAAGGAAAAAGGAGGAGAGCCAGAAAGTATGAGACAGGTCCTCTAGCAGCATGTGAAGCAAGAGAGCCAGAAAGTATGAGACAGGTCATGTGAAGCAAGCAACCAAGTAGGACAAGAGGCCAACAAAGCACAGCACCAAAGTATGGTGACACCCTGTTGTCGGCGGAATCTTCAGGTCCAACTGACAGTTGGTTTTCAAGGTTGAACGTCTGCCAAGCTGCGTTCAGTTGGTTTTGACGCTCCCGGCGCGGTAATGCTTGCGCGCGGGTGTGAACGCTGGCTGCTAGGCAACACCACCCACGCCTGGTCATTTCTAGACGCCAAGCTATGCCACCATAATTAATTTGTCTAACTTTCGATCGTTTCTTATTTTGTTGTGCTCTTTTACTTGTCTTTTTTGGTCTAGAAAGTTCTTAAAAGTAGATATACCGGTTCAGGTGAACCCGCCTGGATGGCCTACGTTCAAAGTCCGCCCAACTCAAGGTGGAATTGGGAGAATTCTGGGCAGGACGGAGTTGTGAGAGCCGATTTGTCAACATGCAAGGCCAAAGTGGTTAGTAACACTAGTTCTATTTAAACTAAGTAGCTAAACTTGTCAGTAAAGCTGGCTAGTTGGTTAGTGGTATAGCTAGTTCCAATTAGGAGTGGCTAATCAGCTACTTACTTCCTAGCTTAGTAGCTACTTAATTCATTGTTATCAAGCCAGTTCTATTAAACTAAGTAGCTAAACTTGTCAGTAAAGCTGGCTAGTTGGTTAGTAGTATAGCTAGGTCCAATTAGGAGTGGCTAATCAGCTACTTACTTCCTAGCTTAGTAGCTACTTAATTCATTGTTATCAATCCACAGTTCTATTAAACTAAGTAGCTAAACTTGTCAGTAAAGCTGGCTAGTTGGTTAGTAGTATAGCTAGTTCCAATTGAGTGGCTCATCAGCTACTTACTTCCTAGCTTAGTAACTACTTAAGTCATTGTTATCAAGCTAGTTCTATTAAAGTAAGTAGCTAAACTTGTCAGTAAAGCCAGCTAGTTTGTTACCAGTATAGCTAGGAGTAAGTTGACTCTAAGCTTAGTAGCTACTTAATTCTGAGTTATCAAATGAGTTATTCAGTGTATAGCTTCTGATTGAAGTATGTAGTGGTTATTACAGAGTGTCACTTTGTTGGTATCATGGTGGTGGCATGTAGTAGAAAACCATCATCATTGTCGTAGTTGTTGTTGTCCTCGGTGTATTCAAGTGACTAGTAGTAAGAGTACGGTTTCTTGACGTTTGTCTAGTGCTAGGAAGTAGCAACGGTGATGTTACTGCTACTTTTCATGTCCAGGTGGCTCTCAAATTCAGGGACAAGAAAGCAGTATGAGATTGGAATACGAGAAAGCAGTATGAGAAAGCAGTATGAGAAGCAGTATGAAATTGGGCTCTCACATTCATAGTGTGGAAGTGTTTCTTAAGTGAAGTCTACTGCGCACTCTACATTTTGGAAACAGGAACTAGCAGCCCACAGAGGTGTGATGGTGGACTAAGCACTAGCAAAAAAAGTTGTGGTATTCCTGGCACAGAAGCACTGTTTTCATTCATGGCACAACGCTCACATCAAGTGTGACAATATTCTTCAGACAAAAAAATCATGGAAATTTCTTCTCTTCTCTCTCTTCTCTTCTCTTCTCTTCTCTTCTCTCTCTTCTCTTCTCTTCTCTCTCTCTCACTCTCATCTCTCTTTCTCTTCTCTCTTTCTCTTCTCTCTTTCTCTTCTCTTTCCTTCTTCTACTACATCGCATTCTCCTTTGCATTATTTTGTTTCTTTACTTCTGGGATTGTCCATGTCTACCAAATGGTGTTGTGGCATGTTGATGAGCTCAAACAAGAGTGAAACAAACAATCTCCTGATTGTCAATCAAAATAGCAGCAATATAGTAGTAGTAGTAGCAGCAGTAGTAGCAGTACCAGCATCAGTGGGAGGGTAGTAAACATGATGATGACTATGATGATGATGATTAAAAAAAGCCCAGCAATTACAAATAATTGAATAGCAATGGTAATAATAAGAATCAAGGGCAATTCATTAAAAATAAAAAAAAGTCACAGAATAAGAATGTTGATAAGAAAGAAGATGAATGATAATTGAAACAAAAAGTAATGTAATCATTGAAAAGAATGATAATTAAAACAAAAAGTAATAAGATGATTAAAAAAAAAGCCCAGCAATTACAAATAATTGAATAGCAATGGTAATAATAAGAATCAAGGGCAATTCATTAAAAATAAAAAAAAGTCACAGAATAAGAATGTTGATAAGAAAGAAGATGAATGATAATTGAAACAAAAAGTAATGTAATCATTGAAAAGAATGATAATTAAAACAAAAAGTAATAAGATGATTAAAAAAAAAGCCCAGCAATTACAAATAATTGAATAGCAATGGTAATAATAAGAATCAAGGGCAATTCATTAAAAATAAAAAAAAGTCACAGAATAAGAATGTTGATAAGAAAGAAGATGAATGATAATTGAAACAAAAAGTAATGTAATCATTGAAAAGAATGATAATTAAAACAAAAAGTAATAAGATGATTAAAAAAAAAGCCCAGCAATTACAAATAATTGAATAGCAATGTTAATAATAAGAATCGAGGGCAATTCATTAAAAATAAAAAAAGTCACAGAATAAGAATGTTGATAAGAAAGAAGATGAATGATAATTAAAACAAAAAGTAATGTAATCATTGAAAAGAATAATAATTAAAACAAAAAGTAACAAAATCATTGAAAAGAATGGTAATTGAAAAAAAAATTAGTAAAGGAAAAAGGAGGAGAGCCAGAAAGTATGAGACAGGTCCTCTAGCAGCATGTGAAGCAAGAGAGCCAGAAAGTATGAGACAGGTCATGTGAAGCAAGCAACCAAGTAGGACAAGAGGCCAACAAAGCACAGCACCAAAGTACGGTGACACCCTGTTGTCGGCGGAATCTTCAGGTCCAACTGACAGTTGGTTTTCAAGGTTGAACGTCTGCCAAGCTGCGTTCAGTTGGTTTTGACGCTCCCGGCGCGGTAACGCTTGCGCGCGGCTGTGAACGCTGGCTGCTAGGCAACACCACCCACGCCTGGTCATTTCTAGACGCCAAGCTATGCCACCATAATTAATTTGTCTAACGTGCTCTTTTACTTGTCTCTTTTGGTCTAGAAAGTTCTTAAAAGTAGATATACCGGTTCAGGTGAACCCGCCTGGATGGCCTACGTTCAAAGTCCGCCCAACTCAAGGTGGAATTGGGAGAATTATGGGCAGGACGGAGTTGTGAGAGCCGATTTGTCAACATGCAAGGCCAAAGTGGTTAGTAACACTAGTTCTATTTAAACTAAGTAGCTAAACTTGTCAGTAAAGCTGGCTAGTTGGTTAGTGGTATAGCTAGTTCCAATTAGGAGTGGCTAATCAGCTACTTACTTCCTAGCTTAGTAGCTACTTAATTCATTGTTATCAAGCCAGTTCTATTAAACTAAGTAGCTAAACTTGTCAGTAAAGCTGGCTAGTTGGTTAGTAGTATAGCTAGGTCCAATTAGGAGTGGCTAATCAGCTACTTACTTCCTAGCTTAGTAGCTACTTAATTCATTGTTATCAATCCACAGTTCTATTAAACTAAGTAGCTAAACTTGTCAGTAAAGCTGGCTAGTTGGTTAGTAGTATAGCTAGTTCCAATTGAGTGGCTCATCAGCTACTTACTTCCTAGCTTAGTAACTACTTAAGTCATTGTTATCAAGCTAGTTCTATTAAAGTAAGTAGCTAAACTTGTCAGTAAAGCCAGCTAGTTTGTTACCAGTATAGCTAGGAGTAAGTTGACTCTAAGCTTAGTAGCTACTTAATTCTGAGTTATCAAATGAGTTATTCAGTGTATAGCTTCTGATTGAAGTATGTAGTGGTTATTACAGAGTGTCACTTTGTTGGTATCATGGTGGTGGCATGTAGTAGAAAACCATCATCATTGTCGTAGTTGTTGTTGTCCTCGGTGTATTCAAGTGACTAGTAGTAAGAGTACGGTTTCTTGACGTTTGTCTAGTGCTAGGAAGTAGCAACGGTGATGTTACTGCTACTTTTCATGTCCAGGTGGCTCTCAAATTCAGGGACAAGAAAGCAGTATGAGATTGGAATACGAGAAAGCAGTATGAGAAAGCAGTATGAGAAGCAGTATGAAATTGGGCTCTCACATTCATAGTGTGGAAGTGTTTCTTAAGTGAAGTCTACTGCGCACTCTACATTTTGGAAACAGGAACTAGCAGCCCACAGAGGTGTGATGGTGGACTAAGCACTAGCAAAAAAAGTTGTGGTATTCCTGGCACAGAAGCACTGTTTTCATTCATGGCACAACGCTCACATCAAGTGTGACAATATTCTTCAGACATAAAAATCATGGAAATTTCTTCTCTTCTCTCTCTTCTCTTCTCTTCTCTCTCTTCTCTTCTCTTTTCTCTCTTCTCTTCTCTTCTCTTCTCTCTCTTCTCTTCTCTCTCTCTCTCTTTCTCATCTCTCTTTCTCTTCTCTCTTTCTCTTCTCTCTTTCTCTTCTCTTTCCTTCTTCTACTACATCGCATTCTCCTTTGCATTATTTTGTTTCTTTACTTCTGGGATTGTCCATGTCTACCAAATGGTGTTGTGGCATGTTGATGAGCTCAAACAAGAGTGAAACAAACAATCTCCTGATTGTCAATCAAAATAGCAGCAATATAGTAGTAGTAGTAGCAGCAGTAGTAGCAGTACCAGCATCAGTGGGAGGGTAGTAAACATGATGATGACTATGATGATGATGATTAAAAAAAGCCCAGCAATTACAAATAATTGAATAGCAATGGTAATAATAAGAATCAAGGGCAATTCATTAAAAATAAAAAAAAGTCACAGAATAAGAATGTTGATAAGAAAGAAGATGAATGATAATTTAAACAATAAGTAATGTAATCATTGAAAAGAATGATAATTAAAACAAAAAGTAATAAGATGATTAAAAAAAAAAGCCCAGCAATTACAAATAATTGAATAGCAATGGTAATAATAAGAATCAAGGGCAATTCATTAAAAATAAAAAAAAGTCACAGAATAAGAATGTTGATAAGAAAGAAGATGAATGATAATTGAAACAAAAAGTAATGTAATCATTGAAAAGAATGATAATTAAAACAAAAAGTAATAAGATGATTAAAAAAAAAGCCCAGCAATTACAAATAATTGAATAGCAATGTTAATAATAAGAATCAAGGGCAATTCATTAAAAATAAAAAAAAGTCACAGAATAAGAATGTTGATAAGAAAGAAGATGAATGATAATTAAAACAAAAAGTAATGTAATCATTGAAAAGAATAATAATTAAAACAAAAAGTAACAAAATCATTGAAAAGAATGGTAATTGAAAAAAAAAATGAGTAAAGGAAAAAGGAGGAGAGCCAGAAAGTATGAGACAGGTCCTCTAGCAGCATGTGAAGCAAGAGAGCCAGAAAGTATGAGACAGGTCATGTGAAGCAAGCAACCAAGTAGGACAAGAGGCCAACAAAGCACAGCACCAAAGTACGGTGACACCCTGTTGTCGGCGGAATCTTCAGGTCCAACTGACAGTTGGTTTTCAAGGTTGAACGTCTGCCAAGCTGCGTTCAGTTGGTTTTGACGCTCCCGGCGCGGGCTAATTTTTTTTTTGGACTTACTTTGGACTTAGAAAATTTTCTGATGTGTGGTAACCCGGAAACCACGCCTCTTCCAACGTACATATGGGTAAAGGGTGCCTACGTGGCTTCCTCTTTTTGGAATCGACTTAGTATGGCTTCTTCTGGAGTAGTTCACATAGTTTGTCCGCAGTCTGCTGAACTGAAGAATGTTATTATTCATGGAGCAGTTTTTGAACGATTCTTGGTGGATCGGAAGAACCTACCGGGAATTGGCTGTGTGATGAAGTAACTAATCAGAATATATAACTTTATTTATTTAAATTTAAAATTATGTCTGTTTATTTAATAATAGGGAGTAAATGCCATTCTTGCAAGAATTCTTTACTATGCTCAAAAAGATGGTTATGGCAAGGTCGGTTAATTCTGTTGATTTAATATTCTTGTTTATTTTGCAGTTATGGTATGTTACTTTAGAAAGTCTACCTATTTAGTTCATACTTCTATGAGCGGTTAAGAAGAAATTTTGATCATGCATGTGACGTGGCAAGCTCAATTATGGCGAAGCAGTTATGTATAGTTATTGTTGTGCTACATTGTTTGTATTTATCTGCAGCCAGATGTCATAGGCTCCGTTAAAAAAAAAAATACTTCAAGGACATAGAAGAAGTCATTAATTTTTGGACTGATGTCCTGTGTCCTTCTAGGGTCTGTTGTTTGTACTGCCATTTGACAACACTATATTGATATTGATATTATTTTAATCAAAACCTACCATTTATGATTCAGATACTGACAATAGAGATTTTATTAAAAGAAAAGTGCCATTGATCTACTCTTAAACAGTTAGCAATAGCTTCTTTAAGGGATATCATTTATAGTCGGTAAAGAATGTTGTCTAGGCCCTGGCAGAATAAACTAGCATTTTTTCTCTCTCGGAATAATAGACATGAATTAGCATAGTAGAATAATTCTAGAGTAGCTAATATATGCATTTAATGCAATGATAAGGGTAGCTACAAATAAGAATAATCAGTGCAAATGGTCCATGGTGTTTATTACTAAACACTTCTAGGAGTGTATAGTTAGTTAGTACATCTTTCATTACTTACAGCACATTTATTTTTACTCCCACTCACTATTATGGAGCATGATTCAGCAATAGAATGCAGCTGCCAGTATGTTACAGTATGGAGAGAGAAAAACAAAAAAAACACAGGTTTATTATTTTATTTATTTTTTTTTTTGCCACTTGGGTTAGCTACTATGCTTATAAAAATGGAAGAAGGTTGTAGTAAAAAGCAGATGTACTTCATAATAAAAGTAAATTTCCAATTAGTATGGGTGTGATTTTGGTGTGGTTATGATGATTAGGGGGTGGTGACTAGTGGGTATGGTATGTCCTTGAAGCATTTTTTTTTTTAACGGAGCCTAATGACATAGGAAGAAAATGTTTTGACAGTTATGGGTAAGAAATGTTCTGACAGTTATGGGGGCATAGTGGAGGCCTTACTGGACCCATTCAATTCAGCCACAGTTTTTCAGGGAAGTAGTTAAGTTTGTACTGCAAATTTACTCACACAATAGGCCTAAAATGGAAAAAGAATCAAAATTCCTGGTTAGACAATAAGCCAATAGTCATTGTCATCGTACTAGCTAAATGCTACAGGCTACCCTTAAAACTACCCAACAACTTTTCAAATTATTCCTAAACAACTACCTACTTAATTTTGTTCATATCCTTAGGTTTTTGAAGTTGACATTTCAAGACAATAATTAGAACAAGTATGTACCCTGATTACAAATTTTTAAGAGTGGACAGAAATAATAGTTTATATAAAGTTTAAAAAGTTAATAACAGTTAAATAGCATAGCTTTAGTTACCATTTTCCAGCATTTTGTATGTTTTTTGAAACATTGCCTTTTAAATAATGAAAACGTCGTCCTTTTGGTTGCTTTTTTCCTGGTAGACTGTGTGTATCAAATTTAAGATTTTTGCATTGCCTTCCAGATGGAATCTTTGATTTTCCACGTGAAGATTTACCACGTCGTCTACCTGCTGAAGTTGCCTGAATACATATCCTTTTTCCATGGCGAATAGTTCCCATCACAGATTTCCTTGACACTGAGCCTCCCCATGTAACTCCAAATTGATGAAAGGCAGACGCTAGCTTTGCAGTAGACTTATTTTCAGACATTGCTCTGTAGCGTCTCAAAAACTTGGCAACACCACTGGATAATTACTGGTCATCTTTAGATATCAAAAGCTTTAAACTATCTGCAAACTCGTCAATGTCATTTTTCAATTGTTTGGTATTTACAATTTCCAAACAGTCTTCTTTGTTTGCATTTGACACAAAATGGTCACAACCAGATCTTATTAAATCCCACTGAGTACCCTCAAAATTGCTTGTATCTTTATCTGTACAATCAGGGATATTTTGTTGCTTCTCTTCCTTTGCTTGCTGATGCAGTGAAGCATAATAAGACAACTTGTTAATTGCCCCACTACCTAAAGTTATAGTTGCAATCATCAGTCTTGAGCTTGGTGATTGGGTACATAAAAAATTAAAAGATTCACACCCAAAGTGTTGAACAACTGCAGCTTGATGAATACAGCAAGAACCATCTTGTCCCTTTTCACAAGTGCAAATTCCTAGTTTTATATCAACTGTGTGATACTTGTTGGAATCACTACAGCTTCTGACTTGAAAATATTCATTTGAAACGTGCAATATTTTCTTTTAAAACTTTGTTGGAAATAAGACCTTGAAATCTCAATGCTATATAGGTGTCGAATCTGTGATTTGAAATTGCTATTAATTTTTTTTGATAATACAAGTCCATAACATCATAGATAAAAGTAAACATTTGAACAAGATTAAAAGCCTTTACACGAGAAAAAACAAATTCCTTCAGAATTTTAATTCCCGCTTCAGCATAATTATTTGTATTATTACCACGAATTAATACGTTCTTTCTGAAACAGTGGGCCCAAGCTGATCGCTTATCCCAAAGAATCTTGAAATGTTTTACAAAACTTGGATACTTTATTATGTTAGTGTTAGTAACTAAATTGTCATAAAGTTTTGTGATATTGGTCTCATTTCTTTCATAAACAAGAGTTTTGACTTCATTAATAATTAATACACAATCTTCTTTATCAATTTTGTTCTTACCATCTAATAACCAAGTCCATAGGCGCTGTAGAAAATGAAAAGTACACAAAAATATCACAGCATGTGGCCAACATTTGTGAAGAACTGCTCTTTCAGCTATACTATCATCGGTCATAAAAACTTGGGGTCCAGCTCTAGAATTTCTATCAAAAAATGCATTTTCTGGCATGACAGATTTCAAAAGTTCTAAACCATTATAATATATTGTTTCCTCTCTCTCATCAGATGTTAAAATCACACCCAGGGGAATACCGGAAGAAGAAGAATGAGTAGACATGATAAAGATAGAAGTGTTAAAGCGATCCATAGAAGAGGATGAATCCAGAAATACCAATTCACCAGCTTGGCAAATATTTTTGTGAGCCCTTGACATAAGTGGTGTGCAAATGGCAATAATAAGAGGTTTGTCACTGTGATCTCTTTTACGTCTTTTCTTCTTAGGTTCCTCCTCAACATCACTCATGTCAGAGTGCTTTTCATACCACTGAAGAATAGCTTTACCACCTTGTTCACTATTCTTAGCATTGTATGTGTCTACTTCTAATTGTAGTCTTTGAAAAAGGGGTAGACCATCCTCTTTTCCGCAACATTTTTCTCTCCAATGTTGAAAAAGCCGACACACATCCTGAACAGATGGATTTATTGCTCTGTCTGCTAGGGAAGACTGCTTTACGTCATCTGAGCTAGCATTAAGAAGCAAGTATTGCTCATGAGTGTGTCTTGCAGATGATGCACTGTGTCCATCATCAAACAATTTAAAAAAATTTCTGTTTTGTTTCCTTTGATATGGGACGAAAGCTAAGTGAATGAGCGGATACAATCGGATGATTGTGGGTAAAATTTATTTTTAAAACAGCTTTATGGGTTTGAAAGTAAGAAAATTTGGAACAAAGTTGCCGTTTTGAAGGAATCTGGCCAACAAGAGATAACCTCGAAGGACATTTGGTTTTCTTGTTTCTAATATTGGAGGGAAACATTTTTCGTTCTTTTTTGGACTGTGCAGTTGCGAGTATTTCTGCCTGCTTTTTACTTGGTTGCTTCTTTAAATGCTGACAGTGCATTTCTAATTTATATGCTGTTCGTTTCATACCACTTTTTGAAGTACGAGTTACTCTGTATGTGCAATAGCTATGTTTCATTAAAGCTTCTAGAAATAATTTAGCTTCATTAACATCTTGTAAATTGATACGCACTATTAGATCAAAAATTTTCTTTGGTGCACCTTCAAAGTGATAGCATTCTTTTTCTACATAGCTTTCTACCACATATGTAAGTTCATCATCTGATGGTAATAAATCTTGCAAAATATAGTTTAATTCTGACCAATGCTGAGGTACTATTATAGCTCCTAAATCATTTGTTTTTGTATCTTTACACTTTGAAGGATAACCAGAAGAACCTAAACACCCAATAATCACACAATTAGCTACCGTACATGTACATCTTTCATAGTTTTAAAGATTACCTTGATGTTGAGCCTCATTTAATGTTCCAATCTTATCAGGACTGAACACATCTTTAGATGAAAAACCTTGATCTGTTGAAAATTTAACACGAAATATAAAACTTCATATTAAAAGTAAAATAATGACATCTGAAGGTTAGATGTATCAAGGTTAAACGAATATTTGGTTTCATATTCTTCTTTACGTTCTTTTACTTCTCCAATAGTGTTATCTAATAAAATGACATTAAATATAGTGTTCTAAATTTGCTACTGAAAATTACTTTGCTATAGAATTTTGGTTATGCTTTTTGCCAGTTTTACAAACAGGTTAAAATGTTTTCGTGAGCTGAAAATTGTCTACTAACAATAAAGTTTTGGCCAGTATATTGTTAAATTTTGGCATGATCAAGTATCAAGCTGTTGCACTTGTTTTTCTTGAAACTATGATAGATATAATAATTTTTACCAATATTTTGTTAAACTGTCCATGTCTGTATGGGCTCATTAAACTGATCAACTTTTGCTGTATTTTTCTAGCCATGCTAGCCTGTTTGCCACACTGCACGATTGGAGCACACCATTACCAACATACTGACCTATAAATTTGTTTTTATAGTAATGGCTAGCCATGCTGCAATGCTTACCATTGCTGATAGAAAAAGATTCTGCCTGGCTACTTAAAGTAGATTCCACTATAGTATAGAAGTATAGTGAATCAATAAACTAATAGTAATTCTACGCCTTACATGAAGAAAACTTTAAGTGTTCAATTTGGCCTCTTGAGGGGGTATAGCTTTCAGGGTCCCTAAAAACATGACCCACAAAAACTGAAACATTTAAAGTCCCAACTCTCAAAATGTAACTTACTCTCCAATACTTGCCTTGATAACGTTTACAAATTCTTTTCTGTAAATATGTCCATTGTGCTGTAAGAAAAGTCCAAAGTAAACAGAAATCAAAACTACAACAATTATAACAAAAAAAGCAAAACCTAACAAATAAACTTGCAAGAAGAGACTCAAGCCACAGTTACACCAATATTACTCATCAATCACTGCATTTAATCATATCCTCCTCTATATATATACCTTTTGTATTCTAAACGGTTTGTAATTAGTGTGATTCCTTCATCATATGTGCTGTTATTTTTTACAAAATGTAAACATAAAAATTATAGGAAAGTGAAATAATTAGCCTATAATAAACTGCATTTATTTAGCATATACAACAAAATTCTTTTAAAAAACCGTTACCTGATTTAGTATATAGTTTGAAGGGCAGCACATCAGAGTGGTAGCTATGGTCAACTAAGCTAAAAGACAAACTCTCTTATAAACCACATATAACTCACAAGCTGGAATGAAGGTGCTGAAAGTGCTCAGTCCATATCCCAATATGCAAATAAATAAGTAGCATAGCTAAGGATCTTCTATCTCCACACACAATACAGCACCTTTCCCTTCACTGTGATGCTACGCCAGAGTAAATAACCAGTAAAACTTTAGTAGTAAAAGGGGCGTAACTGCTACTATGGTAATGATCGCAAGTCTAGAATTCGACTGGCTGTTTCTGGAGAATAAGGCCAAAAACAAAAATCCTGGCACATTAAAGGGACTTACTTGGTCCAACCTGTGCAATGTTACAGAGCCTAGTAAGAAGCCACTTTTGAGAACCGTTGTTGATAGATTGAATGAATGAATGACAGCATGACGAATTGATTACTATAAAACCCTCATGCACATGCGCGGTGAGAGTTTAATGAATGAATGAACTAGAGCACTAAAGTGCAAACCCTCAGCGCTATAGATAGCTACGCCTAGGACTATCAACGGCTTACCCAGTACTTGATCAGGGCCATAAAAAGGGGCGTCACTGCTACTAAACTGGTAATGATTCCACCAGCTGTTTTAGGAGAACAAGGCCGAAAACAAAAAATCTGGAACATTAAAGGGACTGACTTTATCAAGTTCTCTATGTGTGCATAGTTTCAGAGCCTGAGAAGTAGCCATCTTCGAGAGCTGCTGTTGACAGAGTGACTTCATGACAGAGTGAATGAATGACAATATGACTACCATAACCCTCAGGCACATGCGCACTGAGCGTTAATGACAATTTGAACCGTAAACCCTCAGGCGAATGCACCCTAAGGGTTTAACAACAGCAATAACAGTAACAGCTCTCCCAATTATTTCCTTCACTCATAATCCCATCATGCACATATTACATACTGGATTAATCCTTGGGAGTGTAAAATTGCCATCGCAATAAACTTCTTGCTCCAATCCCTAATAGCAATAACAAAAAACTAACAAACAAAACAACAACAACATCAATGAACTAATAACAAAAACTAGAGCACTGAAGTGCAAACCCTCAGCGCTAATTAGCTAGTATGAAGTGATTTGCAACCTGCAAGCTGGCTCACGTGACAAGCAAGTTTTTAAGGTGCGGTTCCCATTACCGTAACGTACGATTGTAGGACTGAAATTCTACTCGCTTTTTCTTGAAAACTAAGTCAAAACTAACAATTCTGGCACATTAAAGGGACTTACTCTGTGAAGTGCTATAGCTTGATGTCACTTTCAAAGCCTGGTTAGCCGTAATCTTCGAGATCCCCTGTTGACTGAATGACTGAATGAGTGACTGAATGACTGACAGGTTGACTACTATATACCCTCAGGCGCATGCGCACTGAGGGTTAATAAGTCCAAACCTTGATCATTAACACTCCACAGTCGTATGAATTGGTTTGTTAATTAAACTTCAGTTATTTTGTTACTGCCTGTAACTATTGTCAACAAATATTGAAGACAAAAATATTTTTTTATAAAAATTTTATTATCTTCAACGATAGCTTAGGCTACACTAGAATGTCAAAAAATTGTACCTGTTTTTCATATACTATCTTCCAATCCAAAATCTTGGGGTATACATATTGTAGAAACTGACTGTAAATTATTGTTAAAAACATAATGATTCATTTTGGTGAAAATGTTAACCTACATGATTTTCTTAGCTCTAATGTTTGTTCTATATGCAACGAGTCCAAAACTTTAATACAGTATTGATCAAGTTTAATAACCTAAGATAAAACAAAAGGGAACAAGCGGAATGCAGTGCTAAATTGGGACTCTATTCTTGTTGATTTTTTTGCTTACTACTGCCATCCAATGAGAATTAATGCAAATCGGAATTAACCATTTCTGCATATTTTTGACATCTGGCTGCAGATAAATACAAACAATGTAGCACAACAATAACTATACATAACTGCTTCACCATAATTGAGCTTGCCACGTCACATGCATGATCAAAATTTCTTCTTAACCGCTCATAGAAGTATGAACTAAATAGGTAGACTTTCTAAAGTAACATACCATAACTGCAAAATAAACAAGAATATTAAATCAACAGAATTAACCGACCTTGCCATAACCATCTTTTTGAGCATAGTAAAGAATTCTTGCAAGAATGGCATTTACTCCCTATTATTAAATAAACAGACATAATTTTAAATTTAAATAAATAAAGTTATATATTCTGATTAGTTACTTCATCACACAGCCAATTCCCGGTAGGTTCTTCCGATCCACCAAGAATTCGTTCAAAAACTGCTCCATGAATAATAACATTCTTCAGTTCAGCAGACTGCGGACAAACTATGTGAACTACTCCAGAAGAAGCCATACTAAGTCGATTCCAAAAAGAGGAAGCCACGTAGGCACCCTTTACCCATATGTACGTTGGAAGAGGCGTGGTTTCCGGGTTACCACACATCAGAAAATTTTCTAAGTCCAAAGTAAGTCCAAAAAAAAAATTAGCCCGGCGCGGTAACGCTTGCGCGCGGCTGTGAACGCTGGCTGCTAGGCAACACCAGGCCCACGCCTGGTCATTTCTAGACGCCAAGCTATGCCACCATAATTAATTTGTCTAACTTTCGATCGTTTCTTATTTTGTTGTGCTCTTTTACTTGTCGTTTTTTGGTCTAGAAAGTTCTTAAAAGTAGATATACCGGTTCAGGTGAACCCGCCTGGATGGCCTACGTTCAAAGTCCGCCCAACTCAAGGTGGAATTGGGAGAATTCTGGGCAGGACGGAGTTGTGAGAGCCGATTTGTCAACATGCAAGGCCAAAGTGGTTAGTAACACTAGTTCTATTTAAACTAAGTAGCTAAACTTGTCAGTAAAGCTGGCTAGTTGGTTAGTGGTATAGCTAGTTCCAATTAGGAGTGGCTAATCAGCTACTTACTTCCTAGCTTAGTAGCTACTTAATTCATTGTTATCAAGCCAGTTCTATTAAACTAAGTAGCTAAACTTGTCAGTAAAGCTGGCTAGTTGGTTAGTAGTATAGCTAGGTCCAATTAGGAGTGGCTAATCAGCTACTTACTTCCTAGCTTAGTAGCTACTTAATTCATTGTTATCAATCCACAGTTCTATTAAACTAAGTAGCTAAACTTGTCAGTAAAGCTGGCTAGTTGGTTAGTAGTATAGCTAGTTCCAATTGAGTGGCTCATCAGCTACTTACTTCCTAGCTTAGTAACTACTTAAGTCATTGTTATCAAGCTAGTTCTATTAAAGTAAGTAGCTAAACTTGTCAGTAAAGCCAGCTAGTTTGTTACCAGTATAGCTAGGAGTAAGTTGACTCTTAGCTTAGTAGCTACTTAATTCTGAGTTATCAAATGAGTTATTCAGTGTATAGCTTCTGATTGAAGTATGTAGTGGTTATTACAGAGTGTCACTTTGTTGGTATCATGGTGGTGGCATGTAGTAGAAAACCATCATCATCGTCGTAGTTGTTGTTGTCCTCGGTGTATTCAAGTGACTAGTAGTAAGAGTACGGTTTCTTGACGTTTGTCTAGTGCTAGGAAGTAGCAACGGTGCTGTTACTGCTACTTTTCATGTCCAGGTGGCTCTCAAATTCAGGGAAAGAAAGCAGTATGAGATTGGAATATGAGAAAGCAGTATGAGAAAGCAGTATGAGAAGCAGTATGAAATTGGGCTCTCACATTCATAGTGTGGAAGTGTTTCTTACGTGAAGTCTACTGCGCACTCTACATTTTGGAAACAGGAACTAGCAGCCCACAGAGGTGTGATGGTGGACTATAAGCACTAGCAAAAAAAGTTGTGGTATTCCTGGCACAGAAGCACTGTTTTCATTCATGGCACAACGCTCACATCAAGTGTGACAATATTCTTCAGACATAAAAATCATGGAAATTTCTTCTCTTCTCTCTCTTCTCTTCTCTTCTCTCTCTTCTCTTCTCTTCACTTTTTTTTTACAAAACTCTTCATTGATATTACATGTGATTACAATCATCAATGAGGGGTGGTATGATCTAACTTTAAACTTGTCTAACTATTCTACAAAAATAGTGCACAATAGACTAGTACCACACACAGCAAATAAGTTAAATATTTATGTTATTTCTTGAACACCAGATCTTATATGACCCAATAATGGCCAGTCTGGTAGTCTCTCTCATAAGAGACTTTGTCACCGTCTTGGACAAACCAACTATTTGTTGTAATTGACTGAATCCTTGGGTAAGCCACGAGATCCTACCTCAATTGTCAAGAAGGTAGTTTCATATCCAGACCCTTTGATGCGGGACACTAGCTCATGATATTTCACTTCTTTCCTTTTATCTGCTTCTTCAAGGAGTGTATCGAAGGGTATTGTTAACTCCAGTAGTGTTAGACTTGGTTGTGTCATTCCACAATACCATGTCCGGTCTTTGATCAGTAGCTGCAAGATATTGTGGGAAGCTATATTCAGAGCCTAAATCTGTGGTGGTCTCAAATCCCTCTGGTAGATTTAGAATGATAGTCCGGCTGATCTCTGCAAGGACAAGGTCATGCCTTTCATTGTACCTTCTTAAATTGAGAGCCACTTCACAGTTGTTCAGTACGTGAAGTAAAGTTTGTTTTTCCTTTTTGCATAGAGGACAAATAGGGCTTTCTTTTTTCCCCCAAAGGTGAAGGTTCGCATTATGTGGAAGAGTGTCATGGGCTGCATTTAACACAAATTTCCATTCATTTTCAGGAATTGTATTTAGTGTCTGGGCCCAGATCTCTGCTGCTCCTTCCTTGCTCGACTTAATCATGCCCCCCTGCCTTGGTAAATTAAGTACTGTCGACATGCGCGATGTTATTTCTTGTTTCACTACAGCATTCCTCCCAGCACTTGTCAGTCCTTTTCTAGTGCAAGATGGCATTTCCTGCATTGTATTCCTCACTATCACTGCAGGGCGAAACTTCACTCTTTTGGAGTTCTCTTCTGCCCTTAGACCATCTTCTGCCACTCTGCGCACACAGGGATCTGGTGAAGTCAGTAGTTGAGCCTGTCGTGAAACTTGTAACTTTTTGTACAAAGTTAAAAGTGATGACCTCCTTCTCTTTTGGGGAGATAGAGAATGCTGGTGTTTGCTGACGTGGCTAAACCTGACCACTTCTTCAAAAACCTTGTGGCAGTAGCTTCCAGTTCTCGCTCAATCCAAGTACAGTGCATCCAGCTTAGAGAACAAATATATGGCATATTTTATTGTCTTAGTCTTTTCTTTACAGGTGGAGAAATATGGGAGCTACAGATATTATTTTTTGTATACTTATACATCAATGCTATATTGACACATGACATGTTTTATAATTGTGGTATCGTGGTTAATGTTGAGGTTATACTAGGTTGAAGTGCAAGAGTCAAATTGTGAGTATAAATGTGTTTAAGCTGGGAAATTAAAATTATAATAGTTGGAGTTGTTACACTTTGCAAGTTGGAAATATACTAGATGAATTTTCATTTGAACAAAATTCGGTGCATTAATTATATTTGTATAGGCCAATATTTCTATTTTATTAAATAAAAGTGTTTAAGCTGGGATTTCTACATTTTTTTAACTGGAGTATTCTTATTACACCAAATCATAGATAAATGGCTTAAGTTTATGGTTGCTAAATACCAAAGCTATGTAAACAAAATTGAGCAAATTAGAGCTGTTTTTTGATAAAAATATTCAGAAATGGGATGGCACCCTCAAAGTAGTGACGTATCGCGGCTGATTCTTCCGGTTCTCATACGTAAACGTGACGTCATGAATGTGCGCATGCTCGATGGAAATCTCCATAACAGCTGTTGTAGAAGAGACTACTGTACTGAGTATGGCTTCTGAGCTAGTTACGTTTAGTGCCCAGGCGATGCCTACATACTGTGTTTTAAGGAGATGGGCTACACCTTGCGCTGATGGTGGTACACAACTTCTACTCTCGTCACCATTGACACCCAGGTATGTCATTAGCAAATGTTTATTACTTCTCTAAACTCTGTGGTTTAAAATGGGAAAACTGAATGGTTCAATTAATAGGCAGATGAAATCTTTTGCTTTGTGGTGGCTCTGAAAAGAGCCGGTTAAAATAAAATAAAAATGTCTCTGAAAAGAGCCGGTTAAAATATAATAAAAATGTATGCATGTTTGGTGTAAGTCAGACTGTCTGACGCATGTTAAATTACATGTAATGAAAGCCTGAAAATTATAAAGTGTGCCTGCATGTATTTTGGTGTGTGTCGGACTGTCCGGCGCATGTATAAATAGCACGTAAGAAAAAGCATAAAAATTGGAGGAAAATCACAGCTTCTAAATTTCAGACACTCTTCGGTGGGACTTGTACACCTTCACAGCTTTATCAACAGTAGCACATGTATGCCCATGTTCATAAGCTCTTTCGTAGTCCCTGCATTTAGAAAAGAAGCGTCCAATGGTGTCCTTCGATACTAAGGATAGTGATTCAGGAACAATCCTCCGAAGTCTGGTAATTGTTCCATTACAGTGAGCCCTTGTATGCTTCTTGGAGTGGCACCACAATGCTTCAATAGGATTCAGTTCGCAATGAAACTTGGGTAAGTAAAGACAGATATGCCCTCGACTGCGAACTGCTTCCTCCAATATTGTAGTGCTACCTTGAAAGTCCTGCAATGTCAATGAAATGAACTATAAAGTTATATTATACTACTAGTTTCAAATTCAATTGTAAATAGTCATAAATAACAATTTTCTTGCGCAATTAGGTACTGTTACTTGCCGGAAATTGACGAAGCTGTTCCCTCATGGTCTCGGCAATCATCTTGGAAGTGTCAATGCCCCTCTCCTTTAACACTGTCTTCATTCCCTTCTGCGTACCATCATCATTGACCATGTGCTGGATGATGCCATTCCACTCTGTGTCACGCATAAATGGCTGCTTCCCTCCATCTCTCACATTCATTCGATCAGCATTCAACGCATCATCAGGTCTCTTCATATGAGATGGAGCGTGATCGAAAATAAAGAGACCTTGGCACTGGAGGTACTTCTTCTCAAAAACAGAAATCGCCTTGTGAGTCTGTGCAAACATAAAACATGTTTATTTCTAAAATGTGGTCTCACTAAAAATGTGGTTTCGATTATTGTATTTTTATTATTACTATAACTATAATTAATTATTATTATTAATTATCACCATTGTTTGTTATAATTAGACCTGAGAGATGAGATGATCGTTGGTGAAGTATCCCTCGGTCTGGTGCTCCATAAGAAGTGCAGCCGTCTCCCCATCACACTCCAGCAGTCCCCCAACTTCTTCAATGAAGTGGGACACCATTATCGCCTGTCCTAAAGATTTCTGTTTTAGGATTTGCTTTGTCCCATCTGTCCAATGAAAGGACTGATCTGAATTGGAGTAGTAGGTCGATTCGTCATGATAGATGCGAAGAATTGGATGAATGGCAGGGTCCGGACATGGAGAAGTGTACACCCACATGCGGTTCTCATATGACTGCAGTGTGTTGAGGTAGCTCCTCCTACTAGCAACCACATCATCCCTCTCATGACCATCAAAGTACACTCCTTTTGTGTGTTGCTGATATGAAAACCCCATCTCATGGAGCCAAGCACAGACAGTGGTTTTGCAAACATCCACCTCATATTTCTCCTTGAGCCATGTTATGACATCCTGTAGCGTAAGGTTAGGACGCCCCTTCACGTATCCCTTCTCTACTACAAGATTTCTGAGGTCGCATCTGAAGTTCTCATCCTGTATTAGGGAAAGCCATTTGGGATGCTTCCCTCTTCCAGACTCCAGCTCGTCATCCAGCCTCTTGTCTGTCAAGTCCTCCAAGGATGACAGGATCCCAAAGAAATCCGCATAGATCTCCTGGGCCCATTTGCGAATGCTCTGATCACTGAAGCCGGTTGCAAGACCTGCTAGTTTGCAAGCTTCCAGAATCCCCATTCCAGTGGAAATGCAGGCACCAAACATCTGAAGTGCCACAGCCTTTTGAGTAACAAAACTCGTGTTTCTTTCTGTGCGTGTTTGTAGTGTATGCATGCCTTCTGTAATTATGTGTGGACTATGTTTAATTATATGGCATAATGTCATTTGTTCATTGTAAGTTGTACACTTAGACTTCTTCCTACTAGGTCGAGATGGTGGACACTCTGGTGGTGGACACTCTGGTGGTGGACACTCTGGTGGCGGAGCTGATGCATGCCTTCCCCTGATGGCCTTCACCTTCAGGATATTCTCTATCTTTTCTCCTGTCTTTGCTGTGCATGCCCTTTTGCTGGTTGCATTCAGTGGAATATTGCTGATGTCAGTCAGCAACTCAAGCTATCCTCTTTTCCTTTTGAAATTTTCTTCCATAGAATTACTTCCAGAAGCCATACTGAACAAACTGTTGTGTTAATTATTAATAAACACCAGCTATTAATGAAGTGGGGGATTACCCAATCGGTTCGCGCGCGTTTGGGGAAATTCCCCAGAGGGAGTCGGGCATAGCGCGCATGTTTTATAACTGACGATTTGTGACGAATGACAGCGATTTGGTGACGTCAAAATAAAATGGTGCTAATGTATTGAAAGTCTATGTAAGGTGACTGATTCTATGACTTCTGTTGGGCCAATTCTTGTTGTACTCTGGAAACTGGTGTAGAATCTAGAAAGAAGAGATATGTCACAGGTATGGTAAAGTATTCTAGCTTAAATAAAGATAAAAATCAATTGTTTGTTCTTTAAGCTGGATGCACTGTACTTGAAAACTGAAAGATGGTCAGGGGCCAGTTGAGACGTGGACAGACACCTAACTTATATATCATCAACTTCTGCCTCCTGGTAACTCCTATCTTGTCCACAATGGTTAGAAGAGAGACTAACTTTTCCTTGATTCGTATTTTGGACTGCACTGAAGTATTTGGAATATGAATTGGTAGTCCAAGAAATTTGATGGTGTTGTTGCCAAGGAAGGGTATATTTTGACCAGACAAAGTTAACTGAGGGTTGATAGAATGCCCAGTTGATCCCTGAAACGATGTAGCACTGCACTTAGGAATTTTCGCCTTCATCCCTGACCAATTCAACCATTGTTCGGTCGTATTCAACAGTAGTTGGCACGCTGCTGGTGAGTTACCCACTAGGCAAGTGTCATCTGCATATTGTAAGATGTTGATAGAATACCTGGTGTTGCTGATCTTGTAGCCCAGTTCAGGTTTGTTCTTCACAGTATCCACCAACGTGTTGATAACTGTGTTGAAGATTACAACTGACAGCGGATCACCCTGATAGACTCCAATCTTCAGTGGTATACATGGGGTACACCAGTCATCAGTCAATACCATAGCTGATAAACCCAAGTAGAAACTGTCTACAATAGAGCTGAATTTGGAAGGTGCATGATAGTGGCTGAGAGAAAATTGTATTAATGAATGGTCCACACTCCCATATGCATTAGCCAAGTCCAACCAGGCCACAGCGATGGATCTATGTCTGCTCCTAGCTTCTTTCAGAATCCTGGCCAGCTTACAGTGGTGTTCAATGCAACCAGGAGTAGCTGGCATAAAGCCCTTCTGAAGACAACTGTCTAGGTACCCATTCTCCACCATGTAATTCAACCATCTTGTCCTAAGTATGGATGTAAATATTTTCCCCACGCATGATGTTAAAGCAATAGGCCTGAAGTTAGATGGTTTGGATGGATCCTGCTTTGCTGCACTCTTAGCAATGAGTTTGACTGCTGCAGATTTCCATGCTGTTGGAACCTTGGAGGTATTCCAACACATCTTGAATAGGTCCTGTAATGCTCTAGTTAGTGAAGGACAGTGCTTAAATATCTTGTAGGACACCCTGTCAAATGGAGAAGGAGATGATTTGGATTTTGATTTTTTATGACTTGTTGGATCTCCCATTCTTTAATGTCATCTAGGTCCAGTGTCACTGAGGGTGATGGTGGATCAGGCATCCATGATGGTTTGGTGTATCTTTTTGCCTCAGCTTGGTAAGTAGTTGTGAAATAATCAACAGCTTCATCCTTCTCTCTCTCTCTCTCTCTCTCTTTCTCATCTCTCTTTCTCTTCTCTCTTTCTCTTCTCTCTTTCTCTTCTCTTTCCTTCTTCTACTACATCGCATTCTCCTTTGCATTATTTTGTTTCTTTACTTCTGGGATTGTCCATGTCTACCAAATGGTGTTGTGGCATGTTGATGAGCTCAAACAAGAGTGAAACAAACAATCTCCTGATTGTCAATCAAAATAGCAGCAATATAGTAGTAGTAGTAGCAGCAGTAGTAGCAGTACCAGCATCAGTGGGAGGGTAGTAAACATGATGATGACTATGATGATGATGATTAAAAAAAGCCCAGCAATTACAAATAATTGAATAGCAATGGTAATAATAAGAATAAAGGGCAATTCATTAAAAATAAAAAAAAGTCACAGAATAAGAATGTTGATAAGAAAGAAGATGAATGATAATTGAAACAAAAAGTAATGTAATCATTGAAAAGAATGATAATTAAAACAAAAAGTAATAAGATGATTAAAAAAAAAGCCCAGCAATTACAAATAATTGAATAGCAATGGTAATAATAAGAATCAAGGGCAATTCATTAAAAATAAAAAAAAGTCACAGAATAAGAATGTTGATAAGAAAGAAGATGAATGATAATTAAAACAAAAAGTAATGTAATCATTGAAAAGAATAATAATTAAAACAAAAAGTAACAAAATCATTGAAAAGAATGGTAATTGAAAAAAAAAATGAGTAAAGGAAAAAGGAGGAGAGCCAGAAAGTATGAGACAGGTCCTCTAGCAGCATGTGAAGCAAGAGAGCCAGAAAGTATGAGACAAGTCCTCTAGCAGCATGTGAAGCAAGCAACCAAGTAGGACAAGAGGCCAACAAAGCACAGCACCAGAGTACGGTGACACCCTGTTGTAGGCGGAATCTTCAGGTCCAACTGACAGTTGGTTTTCAAGGTTGAACGTCTGCCAAGCTGCGTTCAGTTGGTTTTGACGCTCCCGGCGCAGTAACGCTTGCGCGCGGCTGTGAACGCTGGCTGCTAGGCAACACCACCCACGCCTGGTCATTTCTAGACGCCAAGCTATGCCACCATAATTAATTTGTCTAACTTTCGATCGTTTCTTATTTTGTTGTGCTCTTTTACTTGTCGTTTTTTGGTCCATCAGAATATTTCTTTGGACACAGTAGGTAGAATCCACTGATTTTAATCCTGTCTCTTTGGAAGGAACTCCCACCAGTTTGCGTTTTCCATCTGCTGTACATTATCTGCGCATAAGAAACATAAATATCATTGAAAACAGACGAGATGAGCTGTACAGCGCCCGAAAAACTCCATAAACTTCACTAAATTTCTTTCTTTCAATAGTTACAGTATTAATGCGCACCTGTGCTACCGCCCCTTTTTCACGTGCAACGTTGACGTTTGCGCGCTTAATTGACTTGGATTCACATGACTAAATTGCTTCGGTAAAGTACTAAATGCATTCCTCAATTACCGCGCTTGCGGTCGTGCCAACTCAACTTGGACGTACTATAGTTCTATTTAAACTAAGTAGCTAAACTTGTCAGTAAAGCTGGCAAGTTGGTTAGTGGTATAGCTAGTTCCAATTAGGAGTGGCTAATCAGCTACTACTTCCTAGCTTAGTAGCTACTTAATTCGTTGTTATCAAGCCAGTTCTATTAAACTAAGTAGCTAAACTTGTCAGTAAAGCTGGCTAGTTGGTTAGTAGTATAGCTAGGTCCAATTAGGAGTGGCTAATCAGCTACTTACTTCCTAGCTTAGTAGCTACTTAATTCATTGTTATCAATCCACAGTTCTATTAAACTAAGTAGCTAAACTTGTCAGTAAAGCTGGCTAGTTGGTTAGTAGTATAGCTAGTTCCAATTGAGTGGCTCATCAGCTACTTACTTCCTAGCTTAGTAACTACTTAAGTCATTGTTATCAAGCTAGTTCTATTAAAGTAAGTAGCTAAACTTGTCAGTAAAGCCAGCTAGTTTGTTACCAGTATAGCTAGGAGTAAGTTGACTCTTAGCTTAGTAGCTACTTAATTCTGAGTTATCAAATGAGTTATTCAGTGTATAGCTTCTGATTGAAGTATGTAGTGGTTATTACAGAGTGTCACTTTGTTGGTATCATGGTGGTGGCATGTAGTAGAAAACCATCATCATTGTCGTAGTTGTTGTTGTCCTCGGTGTATTCAAGTGACTATTAGTAAGAGTACGGTTTCTTGACGTTTGTCTAGTGCTAGGAAGTAGCAACGGTACTGTTACTGCTACTTTTCATGTCCAGGTGGCTCTCAAATTCAGGGACAAGAAAGCAGTATGAGATTGGAATATGAGAAAGCAGTATGAGAAAGCAGTATGAGAAGCAGTATGAAATTGGGCTCTCACATTCATAGTGTGGAAGTGTTTCTTAAGTGAAGTCTACTGCGCACTCTACATTTTGGAAACAGGAACTATAGTATGTCCAAGTTGAGTTGGCACGACCGCAAGCGCGGTAATTGAGGAATGCATTTAGTACTTTACCGCAAGCAATTTAGTCTTGTGAATCTAAGTCAATTAAGCGCGCAAACTTCAACGTTGCACGTGAAAAGGGGCGGTAGCACAGGTGCGCATTAATACTGTAACTATTTAAAGAAAGAAATTTAGTGAAGTTTATGGAGTTTTTCGGGCGCTGTACAGCTCATTTAGTCTGTTTTCAATTATATTTATGTTTCTTATGCGCTGATAATGTACAGCAGATGGTAAACGCGAACTGGTGAGGCGTTCTTCTGAAGAGACAGGATTAAAATCAGTCAATTCTACCTACTGTGTCCCAAGAAATATTCTGACATTCACAGGATTCAGCAGTGCAGCAAAAGTTACTAGACTTCCTTGTTAAGTAAAATTATCATTTGTTTCATTTATTTATAATATGTATATGAAAATTGATGAAATGATAGAATTTAAGTAGTACACATATACAAAATATAGTTGTGATCCGAGTTGAAGGTGGAGTGCTTCCTGAGTTGGTCCTAATCCTTGCAATAAACGGCATCTATAGTAGTGAAGAAAAGGAGGAATTGGCATAAACACGGCTTTGACAAGCACACAATTTAACGGCAAACAGCTTAAGTGTGGCTGTATTACAAGTTGCTAGCTAAATGATAGCTATATCACTGTGAAATATATTTGCTATACGGCATTTGATATTGAACAGATAGACAAATAATCTTACCAACATCCTATCAGGCGGTCCTGTACCCTCTGTGACAACAAAGCACTCTTGTCTATCATGTTTCCACACTCGCAACCTAAGCTAATCGCGATACAAAGCTAGAAACACAGCAATCTCAGAAGAAGTCATTGTTGACAAAAATTCTTAATGGGACTGTCCGCGTGATCAATTGAGCCGTACCACGTGACTAAAAGCGGGCGCGTTTTGAGCGGGAAACCTGTGTTTTTTTCTATTCCCATAGACTTTTGTATTGAGATTTGGAATAGCACTTTCTCTCCAGTTTTGGAGTATACTGAGGTAATATTTTTAACCGCTTCGGCGCGAGCGTTCCAATGGTGCAAACCCCATATGCGTAGCTGCTTCCATTCTAAAGTTATTCAAGTTTTTCTTGCGGCCAACTCAACTTGGACATCTATAGCAGCCCACAGAGGTGTGATGGTGGACTAAACACTAGCAAAAAGTTGTGGTATTCCTGGCACAGAAGCACTGTTTTCATTCATGGCACAACGCTCACATCAAGTGTGACAATATTCTTCAGACATTAAAATTATGGAAATTTCTTCTCTTCTCTCTCTTATCTTCTCTTCTCTCTTCTCTTCTCTCTCTCTCTCTCTTTCTCATCTCTCTTTCTCTTCTCTCTTTCTCTTATCTCTTTCTCTTCTCTTTCCTTCTTCTACCACATCGCATTCTCCTTTGCATTATTTTGTTTCTTTACTTCTGGGATTGTCCATGTCTACCAAATGGTGTTGTGGCATGTTGATGAGCTCAAACAAGAGTGAAACAAACAATCTCCTGATTGTCCATCAAAATAGCAGCAATATAGTAGTAGTAGTAGCAGCAGTAGTAGCAGTACCAACATCAGTGGGAGGGGGGGAAGGGTGGGGGTAGTAAACATGATGATGACTATGATGATGATGATTAAAAAAAGCCCAGCAATTACAAATAATTGAATAGCAATGGTAATAATAAGAATAAAGGGCAATTCACTAAAAATAAAAAAAAGTCACAGAATATGAATGTTGATAAGAAAGAAGATGAATGATAATTAAAACAAAAAGTAATGTGATCATTGAAAAGAATGATAATTAAAACAAAAAGTAATAAGATGATTATAAAAAAAGCCCAGCAATTACAAATAATTGAATAGCAATGGTAATAATAAGAATAAAGGGCAATTGTGAGAGCTGATTTGTCAACATGCAAGGCCAAAGTGGTTAGTAATACTAGTTCTATTTAAACTGAGTAGCTAAACTTGTCAGTCAAGATGACTAGTTGGTTAGTGGTATAGCTAGGTCCAATTAAGAGTGGCTAATCAGCTGCTTACTTCCTAGCTTAGTAGCTACTTAAGTCATTGTTACCAAGCTAGTTCTATTAAATTAAGTAGCTGAACTTGTCAGTAAAGCTGGCTAGTTGGTTAGTGGTATAGCTAGGTCCAATTAGGAGTGGCTAATCAGCTACTTACTTCTAGCTTAGTAGCTACTTAATTCATTGTTATCAAGCCAGTTCTATTAAACTAAGTAGCTAAACTTGTCAGTAAAGCTGGCTAGTTGGTTAGTGGTATAGCTAGTTCCAATTAGGAGTGGCTAATCAGCTACTTACTTCCTAGCTTAGTAGCTACTTAAGTCATTGTTATCAAGCTAGTTCTATTAAGGGTGCTGGGACATAGCAACGCGCGGGCACCGACTACCCCGTAAAAACCCACAAAAATGCGGTACTCATTTCCACTGCCAGCCTGGTAACAATGCCGCAACGCCCGAGCTTAGGCGCCGTTAGGATACTCCGTGTGGTCACTCCCCGTGACCAGTTTAGTTTCGCGTGGTTACTCTCCATAGCCACATGTTGGTTCACTGTTCCTCTTGAGATTAGAGTATAATGCCAAAGAGATTGTCTGCAAAGAGGAAATTGCAACTGGCTGAGGCCACAAAAAGGAGGAAATTACTTCATATGTCTGGCACAAGTATGACTGAACAGTAACTCAGTGGAGTATATAAAACTGACTTATTAAAACAAAATCATGATCAAATGAACCAGTAATTTCAATATTACAATCATTTGTGTGTGTGTGTGTGAGTAAGTTGGTGCTTACTCAGCAGCCATATAAATTTAAAAAAAATACCTCAGTAAAAAAATATATAATAAAATAGGTAGCTAAAAATTAGGTTTGCTACAACTAAATTAGACTGGGAGGATATTATATCAGTGAAAGGCCTTTATCAACTACCTCCCACTGCCACTCTCTCCATGTTGGAGTGTGGTCTGGTGTACCGAGCTAAGAATGGTACTTCCCCAGCAACTTTGGCCCATGGGATACAAAGACAAATCTGTGGCTAAAATAATAATAATAATGATAATGATAATAATAATGATAATAATAATAATAATAATGATAATAATAATAATGATAATAATAATAATAATGATGATGATAATAATATTGATGATAATAATAGTAATAATAATAATAATTTTACTCACACACTTATAGATGGCTTCACTCCTGTCAGCGACCAATCAGGTGGTAGGGATCTATCACTAGATCTAGAGAGGAAGAGGATGAAATGGACGTGACAGGTGTTGAAAATGGACTGGTGGGTGCCGATGAACTAGATGACGTAGAGGATCGAGTGCTGAGTGTGGGTGATGAACTTGTTGGCGCAGTGAATAGAATGCTTAGCATGGTTGGTGAACTACTTTGCGTAGTAGATGGAGTGCTGATGTGGTTGACGAACTAGTTGGTGTAGTAGATGGAGTGATGAGTGTGGGCGACAAATCAGTGGGTGGGAATGGCATAGCGGATGAAGCAGTGGGTGATGAATCGGTGGGTGGTGAACTGGACGGCGTAGCGGATGAAGCAGTGCGTGATGAATCAGTGGGTGGTGAACTGGATGGCGTAGCGGATGAAGCAGTGGGTGATTGGGTGATGAATCAGTGGGTGGTGAACTGGATGGCGTAGCGGATGAATCAGTGCGTGATGAATCGGTGCGTGGTAAACTGGATGGCGTAGCGGATGAAGCAGTGGGTGATGAATCAGTTGGTGGTGAACTGGATGGTGTCGCAGATGAAGGAGTGGGTGATGAATGGGTGGGTGTGGAAGAGAATTAAGACTGCTTAGTTGAAGATGTCATTGAACGGCTGTCTAGTGTGGCTAGTCTTCTGAAGCTTCCTCATGATACAGAAAAACTGTTTATATGTGTGTCCCCTGGTGCAATAAGCTTGGAGAATTCCATAGGACTGAAGATCCATGGCTCACTGTGTGGCTGGAGTCAGTATTTTGCAGTTATTTCATTCCTCATGAATGGACATCTACATGCTGAATATAGTAGGCTAAGTGGTATTATGGGATTACCAGCATGTTCCAGCAAGCAGTGGCACAGGATTGTGGTGAGACTGGAAAAGTTTGTCACTGAGCTAGCTGAATGGTCATGTGCTCAGGTGAGGGTAGACGAGGAGATGGAAAGAATTGGGTAGCATCTTTTGATGGTTTCTATCTAACGAGAGGTCCCTATTCTAACAATTCTTCCTCTTCAGTACATGATTATACAACTGGCAAAATTGCATACTTTTCACATCGAACAAAGAGAGGAAAGGGTCACAACCAGGAGGGAACTTCGGCTGGAGCAGAAACTGACATGCTCGATGAGACTCTGGCTCGTGTACAGGATGGACTTGTGCTGCAGGAGGTGATCGCAGACAAGGACTCAGCAGTGAACTCCACATTTTGTTGTCACTTTCCAGAGGGCACTGTCACATACTGCGCCAACCACTGTGCAAAAGCCCTGCACAAGCATTTGGAGACCATTAGAAAAAATCAGTGTGTTGTAAGTATTTGTGTAAAATAATTGCTGTCAAATAATATATCACATACACTATAGTGCAGAGCGTCCAACTTCAAATGCAGACGAATGCCAAATAGCCTGCTGAACCATTGTAAGGCAATTTGATTGTATCAGATGCCGTAAACTCAGCCAGTGACCCTCTGAAGGCCTTCTCTGATGGTATAGAGAACTTTTTTGCCCACTACTGCCAAGATGACTACAAATCAGAATGGTGCCGACATGAAAAGGTGAATTAGTTAATAATAACACACTAGGGTACCAATAAATGATATTTACTTTTGTATCAATCATGCAGTAAGCAATAAAACCATTGGTGAAAAAAAAAATTTCTTATGGTCTCTAGACTAACCCTGATGGTACACCATACACTTGTAAACACAAGTTTACCTGCCAAGCCCAGGTGGAAGGTTTTCGATCACTACTATAGACAGCATGTCAGCACGGCCACAGGACTATGTTTCTGACCGTGGCAGGCTATAGGCTTCCACGGGTTGGCACTGCTTTACAGGGACAAGAGGACTGACCTCCACCACCTGCATTATATATGCAAGACCAATATGGCCATTTGCCATAAGGTACACACGTACTATAAGCTAGTGCATCATACATTTATGTCTATAATAAACTTACAGAATTTGGGACCTATATGGAAAGTCTTTTGCTTGATGAATATGGGGGTGGAGATTCCAGTGGCTGCTGTTGTGTCCATCTTGGATGAGCAGGACAGGTGGGAGATTGACAAGCTGAAGCGTTGTAATGCGAAAAGCTACCACAAGAGGTAACCCTATAATAATTTACTTTCCCACCTTTACGTCATCATAACTTACCTATTGTAGAAATTGCCAGAAGAAAGCCAAGCAAGCAAGACATGAGAGGGAGAAAGAAATGATGACCACTTTGCGAGATGTCAGCCATGTGGGAGAGTATGTTGGAGAGGGAAGAGGTGATGTTGCAGAGGATGACTGTCAGTTGTATACTGATCAGGGAGACCAGTTGCACCAGAATCCAGGAGGGGGTGAAGAAGAAGCAGATGGTAGTTTTGTAGTTGGTGATTCTCACCCACTCTTGGTCCTGTTCGATTGTGAAATCACTGGATTCAGTATCTATGCTGACCACATCACTGACATCGGTGCCAAGGTTCTCAATCCTCCAGTCCCAGTTGACCATCTCACATTGTTTAGCCTCGTGAGAACTGGACGAAACATTTCCTCTGCAGGTAATATATATATAAATTATGCATACACATGTAATGTATCAGTGAAAAATTATTGTATTTTCAAAGGTCACAGGCATCACTAACAACATGTTGAGACATGAGAAGCCTCTCTCTCACGTGCTACCCACTTTCTTTGATTGGCTGGCAATTAACATACAGTGCTTCCAGCTTAAAGAGCAAACTTTTTGAAACACTGATATGATCAATTTTATCTCACAAAACTGTAGTTACAAATTTCTTGTCACTTAAAATATAGGTTAATACAAACACAGCACCACAAGGTTCCTCAGAAACTTCAAACCAGACTTCTCCCATAGACTCTAATACATTATCGCCATTTTATTTTGTCGTCATTATTTTCTACCGTGTCGTCACCGGATCGTCATTCAATCCTCACCCGTGTTGAATTCGTCATTATGATGCGGTCCAAGCGGTACTTTCCCTATTAATTTCTTGCCTGCGTGTAGGTACTTTCCCTTATTAGAAATTGCTGCGTGCTAATTAACTTTATTCAACTGCGATAACTCACACAGCTAACGAGAATAGTTTAAATTACTGGTTGAGATTGCTAAACTATTAATACCAGAAGTATTTTCCAGCAAGGTCATCTAGTAAGTATTAGTCATTGTTGAAGCTGTCAGTAGATGATGCCACTGGTAAACTTGGACTAAAGAACTGGATATTACCTCCCACACCAAGCCTACACTATGCCAATGCTGACCAGTCATTCTTCTGGAACACATAATTTATATACATTTTCTTTATTATGAAGTTACTATATCAGATTTTTTATTTATACATCATGCCTAGATTTATTCATTTTTGATAATGAGCACTCTGAGAGGAAGGACAAATTTCTTTGAAACTTCTTCTGGCATGTCACACTTTTTTGGACCGTGGTAGTAGGAGACAGGTACACTAGGTTTTATCGAATCCTTGAGATTTTCCTTCTTGAGTCGTTTGATTTTAGAGTCTTCTTAACTATCTTCAGTGTTTGGACATACCTGTGTCATCAGCACAGCCAAATCATGGGTTGACTTTAATCCATTTGGTGAGGCGATATTGGCATCAAAATTATCTGCAATGGCTTGCACCATACCAATACTAGTCAATTGGATACCAGTCAGTCGTGTTTCACTTGATGCTGCCGCTGCAGCTGATGCTTTAAATCTAAATACTTCATCATACGAGCGACAAATACCAAGATCATGAAATTGCTGTATAAGGCTATTCTTACCAAGGGTAATACCAAGTCCAACTTGAAATGGAGTTGGCTGATTTGTGACTGCACTTGTAATGATATTTCCTATAGTGATTGACGGCAGTTTGAATCTGGAATCATCTGACAGACTTTCTAACAGGGACATAAGGGTTGCACTAACAAAATCAATCCCAGTCTGTTTGTCTACCCGAATGGTATACTCATCTTTATTATGCACAAGATGTTTACACTCCTTAAGAATTGCTTTACTGATATTCTGAATCATTCCATCATCATCATTGTCGTCCAAAACTTTGAACACACTTGGGTCTGTATCACGAAACACCAACAGACTGGAAAGTCCCAGAGAAAACAATCAAGTCGTCAGTAAAGTGTTTCTGCAGATTTGCAAGGATAGCTTTGTGGCATCCTTTACCACCATGCAATAAATAGCTTTCATGGACATCACTGAAAGTTCAAATCTTTGATTTGTTACTAGTGATATCTTCCACAAGCTTATCAAATGCCGAATCAGTGCTTGTGGAAGCATGGCTATAAACTTGCTTAGTTTTGAAGAGCATAAAGTTCTTCCTACAGTTGTCATGATAATGTGTTTCTGCTGCATGTAGATCACTGACTGCACCTTGCAATCTTACTTCAACATGATTTGCCCATGCATCTTTCCGTTTATTGCAGACTTCAAGTATTGAGTCTTTGAAGGATAATCCAGTACCACGGCCTACTGTTTTACAAAGATAGGCAGGTCTCCACCTGGATGGGTTGCGTGGGTCAGATTTAACCCTCTCGTTCCTGAATTGTTTTGGACGTGCGCGGAAAAATCTAATCGTCGACCGCGGAATAGAGTATTACCGTTTTATTTTTTTAACTCAATGCTGGCTGGGAAAACCCCATAGCAACCATATATCACTAAATAGACCAAGAGTTTGGGATTCCCCTCATTTTTTGATTGAGAAAATTGAATAATATTTAGGCCATCTACTAATACTTCAAAAAAAAAAATTTTTTTCCCCAAAAAAATTTACTTTTCCCATCAATAAAAAAATAAAATAAAATAGAAATAATATTGTTTGATGCATTATATACCAATATTATATTAGTTCAACAATAAAATATGTTGTTTGTTGTGTGTGGTGCTGATTGTGATAATGTAGGAGACATCTATGAGTGTCCACAAGGAACGTATGCCATCGGACGTCGAGCTCCACTACAAAACAATTTCATATACACAAAAACACAGACAACAAAGATATTTGTAATACAAACAACAAATTATTCATGCTCCTATATAATTGCAACTTTATGATGTATTGTATGTGGTTTCAGACAGGACTTTTGTTTGGGGGGGAAGGGGGGGGGCTCCGAGTGTACTTCGCCACACTCATTTTTTGGAACCTACACTACTTTGATGCACATATTTGCATAAGAGTCTATACTTCACACTGATGATCAGTGTTCGATCCTATGCTCTAAACGGCTCAGTAATGATAGGAACATAATGGGATACAATATCAGACCAAAAATAAATGCTTCCAAACTGTTATTTCTATTCAACTCCCAAAATTCTAGGTGGGGATCCCAGGGCTAGCCTCCCACTGTATGAACCCCTGGTATGTATACTCCACACTGTCCATGAGATAAACAATCACCGTTGTATTGAGAAAGTGTAATTTGAAAATGAAAAGCCGTACAAGCACACACATGGAATTCTACGTGTCACATACTGAACGATCCCTCCCAGGTTAGGATCCGGAACCTCCATACAATACCAAAAAAACACGGACAACAATGATATTTGTAACACAACAGCTGGCCTCGCTGAATTGCCCCCCCCCCATCATTGCTTTTCACCGCCATTCTTGTGCCATAACCCCCCTCCCCCCCACCCCCAACTGGACACCCAAATATCAGTAAGTTGAAATGAACTTACCCAGCATGGATGATGTCACAGACCGAAAAAGACCCCCCCGAGTTCGTTCTCTCCCAGGTTGGATCCGGAAGTGCCACATACGGTTTGTTCATGGTTGATCTCTCTCTCTCTTTCCACCAATGCACGCACGTGCACACACACACACACACACCACACACACACAAGAAAAAAAGAAGATCACCCATCACACGACACGCTCATTTTTGATGTAATAGCATGTACGTAGACTGTACGTACTGGGAGGCCCCCATTTTTGAACTGGCGATTTTTATAGAAAAACAAGAAGACAGTAAGTCAACCGCAAATTGGGTTGGCAAAGAGCGGTTTGTTTCAATGTTTTATGGAGGCTACTGGGCTCAAGCAATTTTTCGCTGCTTCTACAAAGCTCTGGAGATGACTGGATCCATAAATGAAGCTGCTGTGAAGAAGGTAACTTATTTTAAAATTCGACGGAGAACCGATGTTTTTGTTTTTTGCCGAGGAAGAAATAAACTCAACTGCTGTGAGGTACTGTCGAAGCAGCCCTGGCTGAAAAGCTATTTTAGATGCTTCTCCATGCATTGGGCACCTGTGTATGCAATCTGAAGGTTCTAGCTATAAAGTAACTATTTTTAAAATTCGGAGAAGCAACGTCTTTCACCCGCTTTTAAGCGGGATTGGGAACGAAGGTTAACTAGCACATGTTTAAATTTGAATTTAGTTTTAATAACAGAAGGAAATCACAATTACACAATAAAATTCCGAAGTGAAAGATGAATTTAGGATTAAAAGTGGTAGGTATTGAGGGATCAAAAGTTTATATGAAGACATTAACCCTTTCGTTCCCAATCCCGCTTAAAAGCGGGTGAAGACATGGTTCTCCGTCGTAAATTTAAAAAAAGTTACCTTCTTCACAGCAGCTTCATTTATGGATCCAGTCATCTCCAGAGCTTTGTAGAAGCAGCGAAAAATTGCTTGAGCCCAGTAGCCTTCCATAACACATTGAAACAACCGCTTCTTTGCCAACCAAGACTTTGCGGTTTGACTTACTGTCTTCTTTTTTTTTATAAAATCGCCAGTTCAACTGGGGGCCTCCCCATTACGTACAATCTTAGGTAATGCTTATTACATCATAGGAAAAAAGTGAGCGTGTCGTGTGATCCAGGTAACTATGCAAAAAAAAAATTTTTTCGAAGTCAATTTGGAAAGATGGCGTCTACCAGTTACAGTGCTGTGGAAGGTTTATACTTGCTTGATACTGACTCTAGCGACTCAGGATCAAGCGGAGAAGAGGGAGACGACATCTAGGGCTATAGGAGGCCCTGTATCAGGGTTGGGGACCAGACCCCGTCAACTCTGACACTGACAATGGAAGTCAAGAAGATGATCGAGGTAAGCTTGTCTTTCTCTTGTCTTTCTCTTGAAAACTAGCAAGCTTCTGTTGTGGAAAGAACTTATTTATAGCTATATTGAGATGGAGAAAGCTGTTTAGCTATAATATATATATATTTCATTGAGTTTTGAGATTTGAAAGTGGGTTGTGGTTTGTTGAACAATTTCAAATTTTCAAAAAAATTTAATTTTTTTTACCAGAATATACTACTAGGACCAGATGTGTATGCAGTCACCGACCCGATTGTGAAGAGGGATTGTGAAGAGGGATTGTGAAGAGGACGCAGATAAGGCAACAGGAGCAGAGTCTTCCATTGACGAAGGAGAAGATGCTGGACCTGGCGAAGTACACTCGGAGCCCCACCCCCCCTCCCTCCCAAACAAAAATCCTGTATGAAACCGCATACAATACATCATAAAGTTGCAATTATATAGGATCATGAACAATTTGTTGTTTGTATTACAAATATCTTTGTTGTTTGTGTTTTTGTGTATATGAAATTGTATTGTAGTGGAGCTCGACGTCCGATGGCATATGTTCCTTGTGGACACTCATAGATGTCTCCTACATGATCACAATCAGCACCAAACACAACAAATAACATATTTTATTGTTGAACTAATATAATATTGGTATACAATACATCAAACAATATTATTTCTATTTTGTATTATATTTTTATTGATGGGAAAAGTGGAATTTTTTGGGGAAAAAAAATTTTTTTTTAAAAGTATTAGTAGAGAGCCTAAATATTATTCAATTTTCTCAATCAAAAAATGAGGGGAATCCCAAACTCTTGGTCTATTTAGTGATTTCCCAGCCAGCATCGAGTTAAAAAATAAAACGGTAATGCTCTATTCCGCGGTAGAAGATTAGATTTTTCCGCACGCGTCCAAACAATTCGGGAACGAAAGGGTTAAATAGAGTAATATGTTAAGTATAATAGCAAAATGCATTGTTTTGTGCATGTTCTTTTATTGTGACCAAATTCTTTACATAGGCTACAAATTCTTTTTTTCTTTTGTGGTGGTGGACAAACTTCAGCATCACATACTTCAGTTGAGTACTAAGAGGTGGAAGCAATGGACTGCAAGGCCTACTGGAGGGCAACGGAACTGATGGCAATGGGCAAGTCAAATTTCTTTCCAAATCTGGACAGTAAGGGCGAATTTGATTATAGAGTTACCATCGACGTTCAAGAGACACAATGACTTTGGAAGAACAATAGATGAAAGATCTGCAGAATTTGGAGCCCATGGATGCTTGAGGAGATTGATTTCACTATGTTCCTTGACGAACACTATTCCTGGATGAGTCTTAACCGATTATCGCCGAATTACACGTTTCCGCGTCAAGCACAAGGGTGCTTCACAGCGCGGGTTAAGCATTTTTGCTTAACCGCCATAGTACCCGCTTCAATTAGCTACCAGTAGCAATCGCAAATGTTTCAAGAGCTCCCACAACGCCGTAGCGATTCTCCTATGAGGTAAGTGTAAGGGAGGCAAGGTTTTAATGACCCTTACCATAGATTTTTTTTTTTATTATTTGTAGATTGAAATTGTAGCACTGTTTGTGTATAAAGAAAATCAAAGTTACAAACAAAAAAAAAATATGTATAGCTATAACTAATAGACAAAAATATTTATCAATTATTAATTATGATATAAAGTTGTCAATAACATTTAAAGACTGCCAAGAAGTCTTCATAGAGGGCAGTGATGAAGAATTTTATGATCTCAAAGAAATAGAGATAGAATAAGGCAGAAGACTTCTCAGGTGAAGAGGTCCGTTGCCAAGAAGTCTTCATAGAGGGGAGCAATGAAGAATTTGATGACGACCTGGAGGAAATAAAGGTTGAAAAAGGCAAGCTATTTTAGCTTCGTTTGTTCATACACAGAGGGTTATATAGATTTTGAACAACACTAACCACAAAAAGGTCAAGTTATTATTGCATGAGGATACAGACTTTATTCCTCCTAGTTCTCTCCTACTTGAAGGTGCCCATAAAATGGATTTCTCAGGAGAAAGTTTCTCAGATATGAAGAGAAGGATGTGCAATCTATGTCAAGAACAGTAACAACAGACACATCATGGTACGGTACAGTGGTGATTATGGGGTGTGGCTTTGTCACCATGGGAGTTCAATCGGACCACAAAAAAATCCTAGAATTGCAAACACAGTAGTCTTTGTTATGTTATAATTATATTATCCTAATATATGGCTCACAAAAAAAAAAATAAACAGCCAAAATCCATAGTTGCTGAATTATTTCAAAGTAAGCGGCTGGTGAACATTTAAAACAACAATATATAGCTATGAAACATGAGGTCTTAGCCTAAACTTTTACAATACTGATGCTAACAATGGTATACTTACCTTGAAGCTTGTAGTTTCCAATGAGTGCGCACTTCATACACTTCAAACGCCTAGAAACTAAACAAAACTTAGCCCGCGGGTAGTGGAGGGCTTTAGCTTCAATCAGTTAATACATCGCCGTCGGTTACTTCGAAGCGTATTGCCTCTAAACAAGAAAAAGCTCAGGCAGTTCAAGCCTCGAGGTGACGGTCACCATTTCTTGTAAACAATTTCGGAGTACGCGCACGTATTCGCGAATTTAATTCCCTTCGTTAATCGGTTAATGCCAATGATTTTTTCGGAGTTTTGTTGAATAAAAGTCAGTCCAGTCGTAAGTCATAACTAATACACCAATAGCAATCATTTCTCCAATTATTGCATAGATGGCTTGTGCTTTTGATGAATTTATGTCCAATCCTTTTGATCTCTCTGCCAATTGTAATAATGTAGGCTGAGAATTACTTGGTGTTGCAGCAGCAGGGTTTTCCTTTTGAACTGGCACTATTCCTCCTTGTGCTTCTTCAAGTGGTAGACCATATTTGTAGTGTTGAAAGTCTTGGTACTCGATCCGCCTCTAGAAACCTGATCCCCACACACTTTACAATTTACTAGCCTCGAGTCTTCAGTTGTACATAAAAAGTAATGCCAAATGAGAGATCTCTTCTTAGACATCTTCGCTCTCTCTTCCTGGCATCTACGCGCAAATAGGTGAGAACTCAATTCTTATTAGCGTTCACATGGCAATGGCAAGTACAAAAAAAATTCTATCGGTTAATTATATCGGCGGGGCGGGTAACATAAACGACCGATACCTATATCGAAAAAGTAGGCCGATAAACTGATAAACGATAGACCGATAGATTATCGGTGCACCTCTAATCATAATAAAAAACTGTTTTAAACAATACATATTCAATTACAAATTTATTTAACTACAATGAAAACATTCCGGTATCCCAAATTTTTTTTAATTAACAGCCTGACCCTTACTCTAAGTCTAATTTCAAATTTCAAAACAACTTAAAAGACCCCAAGCGTGCCGTGGACAACAAGCTACTTTTTATTCTCTCTCATTCTCGAAGTACAATAAACGGGGAATGGGCAAAGTTTCAAATAGACAGCTAAAAAAACGGCATAGCTTTGGGACTACTGCATGCAATCTACAGCTTACCTCTGGCTGAAAGTTTACCACTACATCAAGTAGAGTAGCCAAAGATTCCAACAAGACCGGCTGTAAGACGCTATGAAAGCTAAAACAAACTCCACGCAATACTTCATTAGTCGCCGTGAAAATGCGGCTGCACGATTTAATTGCGTATGCGGTGTACGCCGTTAAGTATACGGAAACGTTAATTATACCGGAAGTGGAAATTCAATTTATGTTTTCTCGATTTTTAGTTCAATTGAGTTCAACTGCCAGTTTCTCTGCGTGTTGAAGGTTTTACCCTCCAGTATTTTAGCACTAAGTTGAGATAAATTGTAGCTTTTTATTAGCATAAAAAACTCAATTTTTTTTGGTTTGCGTGAAATTCCCCCTTTTGTCAGAGCCTGTCACATATGTGACAGGATCTTAGAAAATAGCCCACTTGGAGCACTCCATCAAAATTTTATTTTTGCATTTGCTATGTACTCCTTAAAATTTCCTTCAAAATGAGCCATAAATAATTAGCAGGCTATCAGTAGTTTTCGAGTTATGAGCCATTAAAGTTTCGCCTGTTCTACCACGCTATTTCGGAAAAATTGAGAAAAACACGTTTGAAAGACCGCAAGATTTTTTAATTAAAACTTCGTATTCTTTCGTGTAACCGCCCTTAAAACCTTAATGACGCATTGTTGTTTGCTGTCTCGACGCATTGTTGTTCGCTGTCTCGAAGCATTGGCAAGCTTGGATATACCGAAGCACTTGCTAGTTATTTAATGGACGTCAAGCCTGTAGTATTTGGGTGGGCTAAGTAAAAACGTTTGAGTGAGCTATAAGTACTTTTTCCTTAGTTCCTGAAATGATAACTTTAGCTACCTATACTTTGTTTACATCTTTTTAAGAACAAGTAGCACTAGGTACCCGGTATTTATTTAGCAATTTTTTTATTCTTAAGGGTGCTGGCACACCGCCTACGTATCCGCCCACGCAAACTCATTAGCTAAATCAATTATGTTGCTATGGCCCAAGTTTATATACTTTCTATTCTTTGCTGCCTACTCTATACAGCGGACTGTGAAGTGAACCCTTCCAGAAGCAAGCTCACCTGAAATTGGACTCCTATGGCAAGAAACACGGAAGGCATGAGCCCTCCAATTTCACACCCTACAGAGGGAGCTACAGTTGGCAGTTCAAGGCTACAGCGCCCGTTTCAGCATTCTACGAAGTTTGGAGCTCAAGCCCGACAAATTTACAGAAGCTTTTTCCGTTTCACAATTTACTTTTCTAATTATGCACTGCAGTAGTTCTTTCATGACAAACTTTGACGCTTTACTTCCGTTGTGTACCTTTATTACGTAATCTCTCTCTGTAACTTTATTTGATGTAGTCTTGTGTAACTCTGTTCCAAATTTAGAATACATCAGGAATATTCTTAAGAAAAATAGGTGTAGGCTTAGGCCATTGTTTAGGAGTTAACGATAACCACTCTGGACCACTCCACCATAACTTACAAGTTTTGAGCTCCTTCGGAGACAGTCCTCGGGAACAATGATCTGCTGGATTATGACTAGAAGCTATGTGTCTCCAGATAGTTGAAGGAAATAGCTCTAGTATATTGGTAGAGAATACGTTCGTTGTTCTGGCTTTGACAAATCCTTTTGGGGAACTTTTTCGGCATGTCCCATGGTTTCATACTCTTCCAGGACTTGCTTGAAATCTTTTAATTTGTCCCTCCTAGAGAGTGCCTTCTCATTTTGAAGAAATCGTCTGAGGGCCTGAGATCTTGATTCACCCAATTCACGACATTCTGGGGACTTTCACGGAAGTGAGACTTGATATCTCCCAGATGGCAAACGGACATATTCATCCAAGTACTGGGTTACTGCAGATAACTCAAGAGTTTCCTCCCGCTCCACAGACGTTGCAGGAGTTGGTCTGTTTCTTTGAATTTGCAGGGTTGACTGAGAGAACAAGTCATGTCTAAGTTGTTCAGTAAAGGAGTCTTCCATAAAAAAGGCAATTAACTGAGTTGCTGATAAACCCTGGCAAGTGTCTAATCCACCCAGAAGCTGTTGAATGGAAATACGGAGGTCCTCCATACTCTTGAACGTATACTCTGTTTTCCGCTTCTGGATCAAATTCTTCATGTGAAGAGAAAAATTGGCCCTTGGTCGATCATATTTCGTCTTTAAAACTTCCACCACCTCATCATATGAGAAGTTGTTGGCCGCGGTGGTCTTGGCTATATGCTCAGCATCTTTAGTTTTCATAGCCTTGATAAGTAGGTGCAATTTTTCTTCCTCTGACAGATCCTCTTCCTTGTCCACTAAACGGGAAAAGTGCTTCCAAAAGGTTGCCCATTGAAAAGGCTCACCATTAAGTTTGGTATCAATACGCAGTTTGCTTCTGTGCTGAGTAACAGTAGGTTTTGGCGAATCAGGTATTATAGAGGGCACCGCATCGGCTAGATGATCTTCAATGCTTACTCGGCAAATATCAATTTTCTCTCCCAAGGTGGCACGTTGTTCTGTGAGGCTAGTAAACCGACTGATGGTAGCACAAGATTCAAGATATTTCTGATGTCGGTCTTCAAGATGTTCAAGATGTTTCATTGACTGTTGAGAGGCACTTCTAGTACACGGTCGGACAAACCCTTGACTTCTGATAGTAGAGGAATGCCTATTCGAAATGCCTTTATGGCAGTGGCCATCTGTCTCATACGCAAGGTATGGTTTCTGATAGATGTCAATAGATGTTTGTTGTCTGACTCATCATTGGCTACTTCATTTGCAGGCATGAGTAGTTCCACACGATTCTGGATCTGATGGAAGATAGTTATAGAGCTACTACACACACACTTTTCTTGCTCTTTTTTCCATGTGTCATTATATATACCAAAGGAAATGAATGATGTAATAACATGAGGTGATGTGGTAAGGAAGTGAATGTTAATTAGAATGAACAGGAAGTAAATGTTCAATAGAATGTTAATTAGGTCTCTAGGCTTGAACATATATTTAGAATGATTCAAAACATGACTGTTGACAGATTGTATTCTGTAAGTATGATGTTCAAATGTCAATGTTATCATGTTTTGCTATAGGTACCTCTACTGGAGTAGCATCTTTTCTTCTGCCTTGCTGCACAAAGCTGTTGCTTCCTCTTTGTGCCTGCTCTGCTAGCCATACCAACCACAATTAAATACAGGCCACGAGCCTCGTGATCGCCAACTATAATTTTCGAGGTTGTAGGCGGGATTGTGTGCGAGTGTTTATTTAAGCCCAACCATAGGCTACAACTCCGTGGTTTGGCAGCTCAATTGGGTCAATTAACAGTGCACGGGCGTTGCTATGTGCCAGCACCCGGGTGCTGGAACATAGCAACGCGCGTGCACTGTTAATTGAGTTCCCAGACCACGAGTTGTAGTTCGTGGCTAGCCTAAAAAAACACTCGCACGAAATTCCTGCCTTCAACTTCCTTGGGTATAGTTAGCGATCTTACTCGATCTATTCTTACGCAATCCCCTTGTGGTCTGTTATATCGGGATCCTGGGTTTTATTTCAGGGCTGGTTTTATTCTGGCAGGTCTTCTCTCTTTGGTGGTGTATTATCAAGTTGTGGCCAATGGCTAGTAGAAGAGTCAGAGGAACAAAGAGGAAACAGCAACTTCTTGCTGCTAGGCACAAGAAAAGATGTAATCCCAGTAGAAGTTGATTGTTACAACACACAAAAAAATAGTTCTAGCTACCTTAGCTACTTGTACACCAACTAACAATTCACTGTCTGACAAAATTACTGGCAAAATCCTAAATATTTAATTGCACATCTGAGGAATTATTGACTCCTGTTATGCAGTACATAGCTAACTACATTTTTTACAAAAAAAAATTGCAAAATTGAGATAAAAAAGTTTGTCAGGTTTATTATTGGTATATCACAGGTCCTGAATTGGAAGTGGGCATAGGTCCATCTGTGCCAATGAATGCCAGTTCGTCTGTGCCAGCAAGTACTGGTCCATTCGTGTCAGTAAACACAGGTCCGTCTGTGCTAGCAAGCACAGGTTCATATGCACAATTCAGCGTAGGTCTGTCCCAGTAAGCAGCACAAGTTCATCTGCACCAGTCAGTGCAGGTTCCCCTGAAAGATAAGGCATGCACACATATGAAGCAAGCACTTCCCCCGTTGTTGGTGGTACACTTGTGGACTCGGTCTAAATCCTGCAGGTACTGCTGGAGGTGCATTGGAACTTGTACCTACAATTGCATTCAATAATAGCAGAGGTAAATATATTTGTGGCACAAAAAGTAACAGGATGTCTAGACAAACTTCACATTCAGTCGCCTAGCATGCAAATGAAGAAGTGGTTAGCTCAGAAGACCCTGTATACCAATGCAGCACTACTCACCAGATCCCTTGGAAAGCCCAGCATCACACCAACACAAGCCAAGAAGCACACTCTATTGCTTCTCCGTAGAACCAGTAATACCAAGGATGCCTTCGTTGCCTCCCTGAAGCAGAAGGGAGTCTGGAGCAAGCCGCTCGGAGAGAAGTTGTACAGGGTGCTCTGCTCAACTTAGAAGTCTCAGCCAGGCGCCTTGTCTCCATTTCGTTGTCTGTGTTTATTAATTTTTTCAAACGGGCTCTTTTCGGAGCCACTGCATTCCAAAATATTTCACCCTAAACAATAATCCGCGCGTATTCCTTACCTGCCCGAGGAGGGCAGGGCTGAAATTGACAAAATTGTGCGTGGAATGATTGGCTTGTTCTGCATGCTATTTCTGGCTATAAGTACGGAATGGGGGTTCAGAACCATTGTATTTTTGGAATACAGGTACAGAAGATAAAAATTAAAAAAATTACAGAGGGAAATTTCGTAATATCGGCAAAAAAACGGATATATTTAAGGAAATGGTCGCCACAAAAATAATAACAATGAATAATTTGAAAACTAAATTGTAAATCGAAAAAAGCGTCTGTAATTTTGTCGGCGGTGAGTTCCAGAGTCCGTAGAGGGTGAGACCCCCAACTGTGGAGTTGAATTGTCGGGGATATTTTGCCATTTATGTTAGAGAATGTGACCGCTTTTATCTGCCATAGTACAGTAGAACCTCCCTTATCCGGACTCCCAAGTTACGGGCACCTCCCTCTACCGGGCAGCTACTATGTATGTACCTTGTGGTTAGGTAAAGCATAGGCTAGGGCTAGGGCTAGGGCTAGGGCTAGGGCTAGGGCTAAGTCATAGTTGCCAAGTTTATGAAACTAATTTTAGGTACAGGTAAAACCACACCCATCTTAGTGAGCCACACCCATCTTAGTGAGCCACACCCAAAATCACACCCATTTTAGTAAGGCACACTTAAACCATGCCCATTATCAATAGACCACATTCCTTTCAGTTCCAATTTCAAATAATATTTATTATTGGTAGTGAGGATTTTGTGTGTAGCTTTTTTTACCAGTTGATCATTAAACAGTTAAACTGGAAAAGCGTTAAGAGTGCCCTGCCACCGGAAACCGAGGCGCGTAACCGCAAATTGACTGTTTTTGCTATGTCTTTATATTTCTTTTTCTGTGTACTGTGGGCTTACTTTGTTGTTACAGATGGAATGAGCACCAACAGAGGACTCCAGCAAGCCAAATATGAAGAATGAAGACCCCTCTGGGGACGGCGATACAGCTCTGCACACCGCTACTATTTGGTGTTATTTCGAAGCGGCCGAAGGAACTAGCGTGCTCTCTTTTTTTTCCAGGGGTAGCTAGCGGGCTTCTTCGCAACATTAGAGCCATATTTCTAATAAATATCTATAGCTCTAAAAAGAGCCCATTTGTAAACAAAAATAAGAAATACAATTTAATAATGAGACGTGAGATTGCCGTTGTAACTTTGGAAAAGGTTAGTCCGGAGCAGAAGTGACGGAGTCTTTCCAATGTTGCTTGGAATTGGTTGCTCATTAGTGAGAGCGGGGTAGTTCTGCACAAATTTCAGACTTGTAGGTGATAGGGCTGGAGAATATAGCGGTAGCAATCCCGACAGAAAGAACTGAAGTGATGATGACGGAGTCTATACCAGCCAAGTCTGAATACAATGTTGGTGGAATAGTAGGAGCTGGTACCGGTCAGGATGGAGTTGCTGTTGGTCACCGTTGAGACAGAGTTTTAAGCTGCTCTAATGGCTTCACAAGTAGAGCCTCATTCCGTACCCTGAAAGTATAATAGAAGGATGTTATTTGAGGTGACTGTTTCAGACTAGTATACTACAGTTATACAGTTATAGCTCGGGACCCGTTTGTCCTCGGTAACCTGTAGATTTTTTTGGCGCCAAAGTTAATTGATCCACGTAGAAATTTAGAGCTGGCCACGCGACGCGTGAATAGATTGCAGAGCTGGCAGCTCCGGTACAACAATAGGCTAAGTAGTAATTCCGGTGCAACAATAGGCTAAGTAGTGATTCCGGTGCGGTACGTTGCAGATCTGATAATTCCGGTACTGCACCGGATGTTCCGGTACACTTGGCAACTATGGGTAAAGTATCCCAACTAGCAAATTTGACAGCTGCTTTTGGATGGGCAGTTCAGCTGGCAGCACTATTTTGAATGCAGTTCAGCTTGCAACACTTTTCTAAATATGGCATCCAAGAGAAAGCGAAATGTTGTAACACTTGAAAAGAAACTGGACATTATTGAAGAACTAAAGAAAGGTAAATCACAGAGGTTAGTTGCTGAAATACATAGCATCCCAAAGTCTACGATTGCAGATATTTGGAAGAGCAGAGAGAAGAGAGTGAAGCATGTATCTTCCAGTGATCACCCAAATTTTGCAAAAAGAAGGTGTATAGTGAGAGAGGCTCATTATGACAAACTAGACAGAGCCTGTTACCTCTGGTTTCTGCAGCAGCGATCTAAAGGTGCTCCCATCTCGGGTCCAATAGTGCATTACAGCTGTTCCATGCTCTTTATCCTGATGATGATTCTGGCTCATTCAAAGCTAGCTGTGGTTGGCTTCAAAAGTTTAACCAACGTCATGGCATAAGAGCACTCTCACTTCAGGGAGAATCATTATCAGCAGACCTTTCAAACATTGAAAGTTTTCGTTCATTTCTTTTCAGTGAAATTGAAAAGGAAAGTTACACCTTGAATCACCTTTTCAATGCAGATGAGACTGGTTTGTGGTGGAAGTTAATGCCTTCTAGGTCTTTGGTTCACTGTGGGGAAAAACAAGCTAAAAACTTTAAAAAATCAAAAGATAGGGTCACTTTGCTTGCATGTGCCAATGCCACTGGAAACTTCAAGCTACCATTGACTTTTATTCATAAAAGTACTAAACCCAGGTGTTTCAAAAGCATTGACATGAGCAAACTTCCAGTCCATTATTTCCCCCAGTCTAAAGCATGGATGAATGCCAACATTTTTGAAAAATGGTTTCATAGCTATTTTGTTCCATATGTGAAGGACTACTGCAGCCAGGCAGGAATTGAATCCAAAGGTTTGCTCCTTATCGACAATGCACCATCCCATCCGACACTTGAGAAGCTCAAATCCAGTTATGGAAATTTTATCACCATCTTTTTGCCTCCAAACACAACATCACTGATACAACCTATGGATCAGGGCATTCTGGAAGGTTTGAAAAGACGTTATAAGAAGCGTCTTCTCCAACATTTGATAATTGGGAATGAATCATCATCATTACCCATTCCAGAGATTGTCAAGAGGCTGACGATCAAAGATGCTGTTTTCTGGTCAGCTGAAGCATGGGATGAGGCTGCAGTAACATCTCTTAGTAATGGTTGGAACAAGCTACTGATAGATAATTCTGGGAGTTCACTAGCATCTACCACTTTAACTTTGGAAGATCCTTCTAGTTCATTGGTAACAGCTACTGCAACTCCTTCCAACAGTGCACAAGCAACTGAGGTAGAAGACTTTGATACACTTTTTAGTGAACTGGGATTCAATGCAGCTAGTCAAGATTGGCTTCATCCTGATGAATGGCTTGCACTGGACAAATCAGATTCTGGGTACCAGCTACTCAGTGATGAAGAAATAGTTGCAACAGCTCTTGAGGAGGATGATCAGTTTGAAGAAGACCCCTATGAAGATTCTACTGTGGCAGAAGTGTCACCTGCTCAGGCATATAATGCTTTTGAAACAGCATTAACATGGCTGGAAGCCCAAGGAGATGTCGCTCCAGAACATCTGCTTTTGGTTTCGAAGTGGAGGAATTGTGCAGCTGTAAAACGAACTCAGTCTCTAAAACAGACTAAATTATCATCATACTGTAACACTAGTACATAGTTATTATTTTAATCTAAATAAGTAGTAATTGTGGAAAAAAATTGTGTATATTCTGAGATATGGGCAAATCTGAGATACGGGCAAATCTGAGATACGGGCACCCCTTGAAACCAAGGTGCCCGGATAAGAGAGGTTCTACTGTAGTTGCTTTGGACTTCTAATTTCTGGTAAGCCAGCTCCTGTGATAGTTTACTGTGAGGTCCACTGTATAGGATAGCCTGCAAAACTTAAGAAATATATAAAAGTAGGCCATAGCAACATAATTGATTTAGTTAATGGATTTGCGTGGGTGCATGCGTAGGCGGTGTGCCAGCACCCTTAAGATAACAGTTAATACAATTCTACATGATAAAATTATGTGTTTCTAAGAGGACATGATCTTCGATTGTGATTTGGTTCTTTGCATATTGGTAATGATGCAGTGGAATTGTCTTGACTTCGTTCTACTGGTGTAGGGAAATGAACATCAAGATTAGCTTCAATAGCATTGTGCAGTTCAGGTGTACTTTGCCTGCTCGAAGGCTTCGGGACAGATGGAAGAGGACACGTGGCATCTCTACTATCCTCAGAACAGAAGTCACGAATTTTTTCATAAAGATACCACTGACACTCTGCAAAGCCTTTGGGAGAAATCTGATTGGGATAATCAGTAAAATTTGAAGGTATCTTCACTAGCTCCATAACCTTTTCCGGTGAGTTGGAATGTTCTTTCACAGCAACCACTCCAGGTTGAGAAGAATCAAAAGAAAAATGGTGGAACTTTTTAATTCCAACAACTTTTTTCATGTTTGGAATAAAAAAAGATGACCAATCTAGTGTGGGTACAATAATTTCTCCTGTTTCATTGTAACTAGTTGTGAATGATTACAATAGGCTGATTCATTGACTGCCGATATTTCAGCCAAACTACTAACTTTGGTATTCCAAAAATTCCTTTTCAAGAGACCAAAGCACCAATCTGGTGAAAACTTGGTATGCCCCACTACCAAGAATGACAGTGTAATTTTGGTGTGAAGGCCAGTAGTACAACGCCAATTCAAATACTGCATTCTTGTTTAGACCACAGCAATTGTCAGCAGTCAAGAAAATTTCCTTTTCTCCCAAGCCAAAATTTCAAAAAAATAATGGAGCTGACTGAGGACAACAGTGGCCCCTTTTCCACAATTCACAGCTTCGTCTGTGAGGAAATTAACCTGCCTTGGCAAAGCTTCACACAGAACTCCAAAAATACTACATTTGCATGGTGTCAAAAAGAAATAGGCCCAGGCTGCAGTGGGTCACTAGGGAAGTGAATCTGCTGAGCGTAGTCAAAGCTAATAGAGAAAACGACTCACCGACTGTAAACAATCTCTGTACTTCCTTCCTGCAGTCACAACAAGGCTTGTAAGATGACCTTTCAAGTTGAACTTTTTCAAGGTGATTTTCAGCAGCTTTCAGAATCACAGATTTCTCAGTATCTGGATGATTGGCTGCACGCAAAATTGCAGTGTTATTTCGTTGGCATTGCCAGCAGAGATCCGACATTGGCTTCAATACAAAATAGATGGAAGTAACGTTCTCCACAGACAACAGAATGTTGAATATGCTACAGAATGGTTGACATCGGACCCTGTAGCAGCTTCATAATAATTCTTCCATTGAAAGTGACTGTACCCTGGGCCTGTTGTATGAGGCGTGAAAGTAAAGGTGTATTGTGTTTGAGGTTGTATGCGTAGGTGACCTCAAACTGCCAGTTGTGGGCGTGACGTAGACTTTGGGTACAGCGCACTTTCAGAATCTCCTCCTTACCGAGTGGTAAGGACCAGGCTACTAACTTAACCCGGCGCGGATGCTAAACCACTCCCTCGCAGCCGCTGGCGTTAGCTTGCAACTTTGAGTTCCTTGTGGAGAGCCTTAAAAAGAGCACAACTATCTCAGAGTTTTATCATGCTCCAAGTGGGTCAGAGGAAAGCAACCAATATAAGAGAGAACATGCGTGACTTATAACAAGAACATAGGAGTGAGATGACTGTGGGTATAGAATACAGGTATGAATATGATTAAAGAGAGGCAAGAGAGAGAGAGTAAACATACGTCCATAAATGGGCATGTGAGAAAAGTGTTAACAAGGTGTAGATGGAAATCAATGAGAAGGCGTGAAACATCGAATAACGTGTGTGCGTATAACATCATGTCTGGGATTGGTCTACAGTCCCGGACACCATACTATACGTTTGGAAACACTAGATGGTAGCAATTTGATGTCTGTTTGGATAGAATCGAGTGAAAGACTGTGCTTTGGAAGTCGCCTGGTGTTTTTGTGAACTCGTAGTGTGAGGCCATACTGCTTTAGATGTTTCACTAAATTTTTTAGACGTGTCTCACCGATTCCATGCAAAAATCGAAAAGTAATTGGACAGACTGGATATCCTAAGTGAGAAAACTTTGAGTAATTCTTTTTACGTGGTGTCAAAGAATGGCGTGAACTACTGTTTACCTGCTCAGTGCTATTTGAATTAGCAAGTAACGCTCCTAGTACAACCATTGTCATAATACATTTAATGATGGTTAATACCTCCGGGTGCCCAATACATAAGTACACCAATCTTTAACTAGCTAGTACAAATGAATCCATATTATAATAAATATTCTTTATGAAAAATCTCACTTCTATTTTAAGTGGTCACACCTATCTTATCATATTGGGTGGGCAATAATTGGGTTGTCAGCACATGTGGTACAGGTGAACCAGTCAAGGTAGGTGAGCAATCTATTGTTTTATGATGTACTTGACTGTCTTCTTGTTGTTTTCACAGTTTAGTAGCTATATACAACATCATGTCTACCAGGAAAAGAAAGAGAAATCCAATGGGGCAACAAGAAAGCCAGAAGCACCCTCCCCTAAGCTGCATTGTACACATGATTGATATTGACCATGGCCCATTTACATCACTGATTAACATCAAGGGATCAGCAGCCGATAAGCTCGCACAACTTCATATTGTACGTGATAGAAGACTAGCTGAGGCTCATACTTCACCCTATCAAATGGCAGATGGTTGTCGTCTTGTCCCTGAGTCTCTTGACGGTATGGATTTAGAAACAGTTGGGTATCACAGAGGGTGCTACCAATACTTCACAAAAAATTAGACCGTTTGAGTGATACACCGAGCACTTCAACTGAATCCCGGATCTCACGCTCTCCTCGAAAATTGCCATCCCCTGCTGCAGGGCCACTGTTTCCACCAGAATGTATATTCTGTGAAAAGCTTGAGAAAAAGGTGTCTGGGAAGACTCAGGAAAGAATCAAGTTTATATCTTGGAAGAACAAGCCTGCCACTTGGAAAGAGGTTGAACCTCGAGCATTAGCTTTGGGATATACCCATCTTTATCGTCAGGTGAAAGGTATAGATCTGTTTGCCGCTGAAGCTCAGTATCACCCTTACTGTCGTATTTCATTTGCTGTAGCGTATGCTTACAAGCTTGGCTCCAGAGATAAGTATGAGGATGTTGCTCATCATCTTCGAGGTGTGATCCTACAAGCCTTCAATAAGCATAAGCCTTTACCCTGGCCTCCCACAGCTGATGACCTTGAAATCAAGTCTGAGGATCTACTCCCTCCAAATCTCATCAAATTCCTCAACATTGTTTTATCTGGAGAGGCAGATATTGGGGAGAAAAGTGAGACGAGACGACTTGTACTGTCAATTGGCCAGGATATATGCCGTGCTGTGACAAAAGGAGAATGGAAGTTGCCAAAACATATCCTATTATGCTGCACACTCCGGCACCTGTATCGCAGCAAGCAGCTGACCATCATCCTTAACCAACTTGGCCACTCGGAGTCCTACAACTTTGGCCTGGAGCTTGAGAGTGCCTTGGCAAAGGCTGTTGATGAAGTGTCATCTTTCCTGACTCCTCAGATTGTCACTGGCATTAGTAATAAAGTGTTTCATCTTGAATGGGACAACCTTAATAAAATTACTACAAGTGTACATGGGTCCAATACTGTGAATAGTACAGGTGGCATTATGATTCAGGAATTGAAACCTGGTTTCCAGATAACAGCAAAGCGGACACTGCCACTCTATGACCGTGCTAAGAGTCGATCACTCAAGGTAGATCCACCTGAAATACTTCCTCCATTGTCTCTTTATAGCAGGGTAGGCCCCAAATTCCCGGATGGTGCTGTGTTCACACCTCCAGTTGAGAATGATAGAGTGTATGATGAAAGTTTAAATGAGTATCGTGTTTGGCTTTTGGCTTGTATAATGGGAAGCAGTGGGAAACAACCAGTTCCAGCATTTGGTGGATTTGTATCAGCCACTGGTATGAAGCCCACCAGGAAGTCAACCATTGATTACTTCACCCCCATCAACCAGCCATTCACAGAGTACTGTGTCATACAGGAGCTGCTAAGGCAGTCTGAAGAAGCCACTGCTGAAGTAGGACAAAAGTACATCCTCAACACCTTTGATCTTGGTGGGTGCATGAAGGCTCTTCCCCTCACATGGAAATTTCCTGAGAAGTACAAGTTGCATGTAGTCACTCCAGGACAGTTCCACACTGTGATGAATTATATGGGTATGTTGACTGGACACAAATTTAAGGGCTCAGGCTATGCTGAGATTCTCCTTGAGGCTGATCTTGTCACCAGCGGCTGCCTGAAGAGTGTCCTTAGCGGTAAAGCTTATGCCAAGGCACTATATTGTCTCAAAACAGTCTGCGAAGCATTGGAGCGTCTAATGATGGAAAAATTTGAACAGGAGGAAGGTGTTCAGGTAAACAACCCAGTTGCTCTTTTCAACCTGGTCAAGTTGTGCAACAGAGAGAACACTAACCTTGTCCTCCAAGACCCTTCTACTCTTTCCATTATTAGCAACTATGTGAAATTTGAGGAAAAGGTTCGCACTGGTCTCTTGGGCAAGACTGCTAGCTTTTGGTTTGGCTTTATTGATCATGCCCGTCTCATCTTGATGCTTATTTACTCTGTGAAAACCAACAACCTGAAACTCTTCCACAAGTGTAATGGGGAAATGGCTAACCTGTTTGTTGCCTTTGACGGTACGAACTACTCCAGGCAGAGGCTTAGCTAGCTCACCTAAAGTGGGGGGGCTGATATCGCGCCAAAGCAATCACTACATTAAAGTTAATATAATGTAATGCACAATTATTTCACTATTGTAGTAAGTTAACCCTCTCGTTCCTGAATTGTTTTGACGCGCGCGGAATAATCAAATTTTCTATCGGGGAATAGAGCAGTGCCGTTTTATTTTTTTAACTCGATGCTGGCTGGGAAAACCCCATAGCAACCATATATCACTAAATAGACCAAGAGTTTGGGATTCCCCTCATTTTTTGATTGAGAAAATTGAATAATATTTAAGCCATCTACTAATACTTCAAAAAAAAAATTTTTTTCCCCCCAAAAAATCCACTTTTCCCATCAATAAAAAAATAAAATAAAATAGAAATAATATTGTTTGATGCATTATATACCAATATTATATTAGTTCAACAATAAAATATGTTGTTTGTTGTGTGTGGTGCTGATTATGATCATGTAGGAGACATCTATGAGTGTCCACAAGGAACGTATGCCATCAGACGTCGAGCTCCACTACAAAACAATTTCATATACACAAAAACACAAACAACAAAGATATTTGTAATACAAACAACAAATTATTCATGATCCTATATAATTGCAACTTTATGATTTATTGTATGCGGTTTCATACAGGATTTTTGTTTGGGGTGGGGCTCCGAGTGTACTTCGCCACACCCATTTTTTGGAACCTACACTACTTTGATGCACATCTTTGCATACGGGTCTATACTTCACACTGATGATCAGTGTTCGGTCCTATGCACTAAATGGCTCAGTTATGATAGGAACATAATGGGATACAATATCAGACTAAAAATAAATGCTTCCTAAATGTTCATTTCTATTCAACTCCCAAAATTCTAGGGGGGAACCCAGCGCTAGCCTCCCACTGTATGAACACCTGCTATGTATACTCCATACTGTACATGAGAGAAACATGTATTGAGAAAGTGTACTTTGAAAATGAAAAGCAGTACAAGCACACACGTGGAATTCAACTTACCCGGCATGGATGGTGTCACAGACTGAACGATCCCTCCCATAGGATCCGGAACCTCCATACACAAGACAACAATGACATTTGTAACATAACTGCTGGCCTCGCTGAATTGAGCCCCCCCTCCCCCGTCATTACTTTTCACTGACATTCTTGTACCATAACCCCCCTCTCCCCCGTCATTACTTTTCACTGACATTCTTGTACCATACCCCCCCTCCCCCGTCATTACTTTTCACTGACATTCTTGTACCATAACCCCCCCTTCCCCCGTCATTACTTTTCACTGACATTCTTGTACCATAACCACCTCTACCCCGTTCATACTTTACACTGCATTTCTTGTACCATAACCCCCCCGCATTACTTTTCAATGGACATGTCTTGACCATACCCCCACTCCCCCGTAAGTTACCTTTTCATGACATTATTGTACCATAAACCCCCCTACACACCCACGCATGACTTTCAATGACATATGGTACCATAACCCCCCTCCCGTCATGACTTTTCACTGACATTCTTGTACCATACCCCCCCCCTCCCCCGTCATTACTTTTCACTGACATTCTTGTACCATAACCCCCCCCCCCCCAGCCCTAGCTGGACACCCAAATATCAGTAAGTTGAAAAAATGAAATTCAACTTACCCGGCATGGATGATGTCACAGACCGAAAAAGACCACCGAGTTCGTTCTCTCTCAGGTTGGATCCGGAAACGCCACATACTGTTTGTTCATGGTTGCTCTCTCTCTCTTTCCACAAATGCACGCACACACATACACACACACACACACACACACACAAGAAAAAAGAAGCTACAGGTGAAATAAGATCATAAAAATAAATGTATATTTTATTATACATAAATTGACTGGTGTACACACACACACACACACATGAAATTCAACTTACATGGGCATAGTAGTCACGATCCAAAAAGATCCAGAGTTCCCTCCCAGGTTGTATACGGAAGTGCCACATACTGTTTGTCCACGGTTGCTCTCTCTCATTCCACAAATGCACGCACACACATACACACACACACACTAGAAAAAAGAAGATACAGGTGAATACAGATCATAAAAATAAATGTATAATATAAATTGACTGGTGTACACACACACACATAAATGAAATTCAACTTACATGGGCATAGTAGCCCCGATTAGAAAAGACCCCACCCCCCCCCCCACCCCCGAGTTCGTTCCCTCACCGGTTAGATCTGGAAGTGCCAGAATAACATTTCAACTCCACGCACACACATATACATCGAGTGTGAAGCTCCACTACAACACCACAAAAACACAGACAACGACAACGACAATAACAATACATATTACAACTTTTGGGATGTTCAGGGAGGGGGAGGGGGGGGGGGGAGGGAGCAGCCACAAATATCAAAGTCTGTGGTCCTTTACACAAAATATTATGGAATATCAATGGGTGTATTGTCATCTTTCTTCCACTCTTCCCCTACCTCATCCACCCGACTCTTGTTCTTCAATTCCCGCCTTCTCCGACTGCGAGGACGTCCAGAACTCGGAGCAGGAGGAGCCACTTCCTCTTCTTCATCACTGGAACCTGCTGCCTATTCGTGTTTCATCATTGGAAGACTCAGGTCCGGTATCCTCTCCTTCATCACTGGAAGACTCTGCTCCTGTCGCCTCATCTGCGTAATCGGGGACGGTGACTGCATTCACATCTGGTCCTAGTAGTATATGTGGTAAAAAAAATTTTTAATTTTTTTGAAAATTTGAAATTGTTCAAAAAACCACAAGCCACTTTCAAATCTCAAAACTCAATGAAATATAAATATTATAGCTAAACAGCTTACTCTATCTCAATATAGCTATAAATAAGTCCTTTCCACAACAGAAGCTTGCTATTTTTCAAGAGAAAGACAAGAGAAAGACAAGCTTACCTCGATCATCTTCTTGACTCCCATTTTTAGTATCAGAGTTGAAGGGGTCTGGTCCCTATTTTTCAAGAGAAAGACAAGAGAAAGACAAGCTTACCTCGATCATCTTCTTGACTCCCATTTTTAGTATCAGAGTTGAAGGGGTCTGGTCCACCGACCCTGATACAGGGCCTCCTATAACCCTAGATGTCGTCTCCCTTCTCTCCGCTTGATCCTGAGTCGCTAGAGTCAGCATCAAGCAAGTCTAAAACTTGCACCGCATTGTAACTTCTAGACGCCATCTTCAAAAAAATGACTTTGAAAAAAATTTTTTTTTGCATAGTTACCGGGGTCACACGACACGCTCACTTTTTTCCTATGATGTAATAAGCATTACCTAAGACTGTACGTAATAGGGAGGTCCCCAGTTGAACTGGCGATTTTATAAAAAATGGAGAAGACAGTAAGTCAAACCGCAAAGTCTTGGTCGGCAAAGAAGCGGTTGTTTCAATGTGTTATGGAAGGCTACTGAGCTCAAGCAATTTTTTGCTGCTTCTACAAAGCTCTGGAGATGACTGGATCCATAAATGTCTGGAGATGACTGGATCCATAAATGAAGCTGCTGTGAAGAAGGTAACTTTTTTTAAAATTCGACGGAGAACCGATGTTGTTTTTTTTGCCGAGGAAGAAATAAAAGCAACTGCTGTGAGGTACTGTCGAAGCAGTCCTGGCTGAAAGCTATTTTAGATGCTTCTCCAATGCATTGGGCACCTGTGTATGCAATCTGAACGTTCTAACTATAAAGTAACTATTTTTAAAAAATCGGAGAAACCAACCGGTCTCACCCCGCTTTAAAGCGGGATCCGGAACGAAAGGGTTAAACAAAAATTAAAAATTGCCAAAGTATCTTTTTCTTTCATCAAGTTTTTCAACAAATTCTTCAGCTATCAAAATTAAATCCAAGTTTTCTGTATGAGCATTTAAAAGTAAACAGTTATTTAAACGTTTTTCTGTCATACTTGAATGTAAGTAAGTATTTATTCTCTTCATAGCTGAAAATGTTCGTTCAGAGGTGGCAGAGGTTATCGGAATTGTACACATAAGACGAAGTAATTTATGTACAGAGGGTAGCATGTCCTTACAAGTAATTACCATATCTTTTGATTGGCATTTATGAATATAATGTGAAAATCAGGTAAATACAAATGTGTCTGGTTACTTATATTCAATACATGTGTATTGTATAGTTGGTATAAAAGTGGGGGGGCTTAGCCCCACTTATTATAAAAGTGGGGGGGCTCTAGCCCCCCCCCCAGCCCCCCCTGTGGCTATGCCACTGCCAGGTATTTGGTCTAGCTGGAGGCATTCCTCACCAACATTGACCTATCTCACCCTGGTGCAAAAGAGCTTCTTGAGAATGGTGGTATTGCTGTGGCACGATCACTCATTCCTGGTGCACTCGACAAGACCATGGAGGAGACATTCATGAAGTTTGCCAAGTCAGACAGGGGTCTAGTAGGCCTATTCTCCATGTTTGGTGCCTATCAGCGCTGGTGCCGCATAACATCCACTCGTGCTCAGTATTTTGAAAGGATGCTTGAGATGTGCGGACTCATCCAAGACCCTGAGTGTCCAAAAGCTGGAAAGCATCGTGAACTTGAGGCTGCTGAGATAAAGAAGAGTGAAAATGCTGTGCAGAGAACACTTGAAGCTATTAAGAACTTCACTAACCCATTCGATATCAATGACAAGGACCATCTGTATAATATAGCATCTGGTGCTCCAGTTTCCCCTGATGTTGAGATTGATGTTCTTCAAGCTGATACAGTTGGTAAAACAGCCAAGGAAGCTTTCATCAGGAATCGCTTCCAGAATGGGTCTTCTGAAAAAACCTTCTTTGAACCAATAAAGAGACAGAAGCTTAAAACCATGGAGGTTTCCAATAAGACAGTCAAGCTCACATCCTCACAGGGAAAACTCATCCAATACAGTGAGCAAAGCAATCTGGCTTTCATGCTCCTTGTCAAATCACAACTTCTGGATGAGCCTCTCAGCCTTGATGAACTCATGCATTATTCTCTCACTCCGGTTCCTCCTAGCCTTGGCACCCCTGATGGTTTCTTTGCCAAAACCAACAAAGCTTCCATGCTACACTTTTTGCTGGATGAAATTACGGAAGACAAAATGCTCTCAAACACTTGAGAATGGTTACCATGGAGAGATCATACTATAGAACTATTACAAAGGAATGTCGTGAGTCTATCTGGTCCCACTTTGTATAAATGGTATTTTCCAACCTCCTCCATTATCAGGAAAAATACCTGAAAATTCAAATAACATAAAAGTCCATTATTCATTTGATTATGCACAAATGGTAAGAGTACTAGAGTAACTTAAAAATTGAAATAAGTAATAATGACTACAATAGAGACCAATAAAAATGTGACCGGCTCTGAGAAAACGGACCACAATTATTTTTTTTCAAAATTCTTGTAGTAGCAAAACTGTGCAACAAAGGTATACTAGCTAAAGTTAAGTGGTTGTATCCCTAGCTAATTATTGTTTGATTCAAAGTTCCATAATGCAATGATAGTGTTGACTGAAATTAGGATAATTCATAATCAAAGAAAAAAACAAAGTTTGCTTTACTATTTTTCAGGGCATGTACGGGAGTTGTGTCCAGTTTTATGGCATAATCCACAATGTCGCCTTCGTTTTTGCTGAGGTTCATCAAAATTTGGGGAATCTGTAATTGAAGCTGGGACTGGCGATGGTGAACGGGAAGGAGTGCACTGGTCATCAAGACGCTGAGTAGGTAAAGGACAAGTAGTATCTTGCATATCCTCAGGACAAAACTCCCGAATTTTGTTGTATAGATACCACTGGCGCTGTAAGGAAAGACCAGTTGCAGTTAGCTGTGGAGGCTGGGTACCAGGAAGTAGTGATTGTGATCCCTTCTTAATTAAACACACTTCATTTTCATCTGAGTTGCTGAATTCTTTAACAAAAACAAATCCAGGTGAATCAGATTGGAAACGAATATGGTGGAGCTTCTTTATGCCTTTCAGTTTCACAAAGACAGGAGCAAAGTAAGCTACGTTAACGACTGAAGAGTTGTTAACCACTTCCACTAGGTCAGGTAGTCCTCCTATACATGTACGCCTATACTTCTTTTTCAGAAGGCCAAAACACCTTAACTTAGTGTGCCCAGCAATCATGAATGACAAAGTGATAGTGTCATGTTTTCCAGTCATGACTCTGTGTAACAGGTAGTGAACCATTGTGGAATTCTTATTTTGACCACTACAATTGTCTGCATGCAGGTGTACTTTCCTTTCACCTAGTCCATGGTGGTCAAAAAAGTGGTCAAGCATACTGATGATAGCATTAGCTCCCTTCCCCACGTCAAAATTCTCATCTATAAGGTAGTTCACCTGCCTAGGTATTGCCTCACTACATACACCAAATATTGCACATTTTCTTGGTGTGAGAAAGTACACAGGAACTGGTTGGAGGGGATCATTTGGGTAGAAGACTTGGTGTGGAGTTGGCAATCCTGTTGCTACCTGGAGATGGAGGCTCAAAAGCACCAGCTGAGGTGGTGAAGTAAGTTTTAATGGAAACTTTAGCCTCTTCCAAAGTATGACGGTAGACTGATCGTTCCCTTGTTACCTCAGCTAGGTGTTGTTCTGCTGCTTTTATGGTCTAATTAAAATTAAAATTATTCAAGTATGGTAAAATAATTAGTTATGTTATTAACTTGCTGCTGATTTCTCCTCTTCAGGTTTATTGGAAGATCTAGTAATAAATCTGCTATTCTGCTGACAAACCCAGCACAGGTCACTCATGGGCTTCATGACTACAATGTTGGGGAGTAGCTCACGCCATAGACGTGTGAATGTGGAGTAGTCTAAGTGAGTCATCACTTACTGTCGCCTGTATGTAGAGCTCCCATATTGCATGTTTGGTTGTACTAGATGGCAAGAGCTATATATCAGAACTCTTGTACCCAGGAACTCGGCCAGGTAGGAGGAGAGCATTGGTAATTGTAAGCATACTTTTAAACAGTTGTATTCTAATTAATATTTATTTCCTATTTATAAATCTATTTTATTTAATTGTACCTGAGTATTCATGACGAATTGTATTACACCTTTAACGTCATCAAAGCTTAATCCTAATACAGGATGTCTGCCTTTATTTTTGTGAACTCTAGTCTCCACTCCTCGAACTAAATAACTTGCTTTAATATTTTTGTAGCGAGTGTAGCCAATGGAATGGAGGAAGAGGAACGTCTTCAAACAGATTCGTTTTCCACAGTGGAAAAAGGTGGTGTGCGACACTCTCTTGCCATTCAAGGATGGATCAGTACAACCTGCCATTATCTGTCCCATCACTACCAAGTCCAGTTCATCATGGGTTAAATCCTGCATCTGGCAGCGAACTGTGTGATAGTGGTCAACTGACATGCTGGCACAGCAGGGACCGTTATCATCTCCATAATGACAATTATTGCATCCATTCTCATAAAACTTGACTATTGATGCATTCTCAGCCATATCAATAGCTCTTTCATCAGCAAATTCCATTGAATTCAGCTGAGAGACACTAACATAACTAGCATTCACTATTTCACTTGCTGTAACCTCACTGACTTGTGAATCAAGCTCTTCATCACTATCAGATTGCACATCAAATGTTTCTAGTTGATTGCATTCATCTATTACAAGTTACACACAAACTTAATTAGCACTGATCTTAGATAAGGCTTAAGAAAAGGAATTTTAGTGGCCTAGTAGGTGCGGTTACCATACCGGCATTGAGGTCGTCGGGTTCATCATCGGCCCAGTAGTCGTTGATGAGATCCAAGAGCTCGCTGCTGTTAGAATTTATCAGGTCTCTATCAGCGCCCAGTATATTCAGAGCTTTAGCTACATCTTTATCCGCCATTTTGGCTGCTTAGACTTCGCGGGAATTGCTTAGCAACATCTATAATGACGTAAGTTACTAAGTCCGTACACGGACGGCCATTTCTTAGAGGGCTGTTAGACACAGAAAGCATTAGAGTTAGGGTTTAAATTTTGGCGCACAGGTGAAAGAAAGCCTGAAGTTTAAGAATATTGAATGAAAATTTTTTTCATTGTTTCTCACCCCTACCGGGATTTTGCCTATTGTGCGGTTGCGGAAAAAATTAAAAGTGGTCTGTTTTCTCAGAGCGGGTCACAAATGGTTAATTAAATAATTGTTGTAGCCACAAAGTAATTACATTTATTTTCTTTTGCAGGTACTCATCACTCTCACCCGCCTACCATATAGGTACGGGTCGAAATGGTCGATGGCTGCCAACACTGCCAGGGCCTCTTTTTCAGAGACAGAGTATCGGAGCTCCGCCCCTTTCAGGATGCGTGAATAGAAGGCCACAGGTAGGTCCTCCTTTCCCCGGCGTACGTGCAGACATCCTCCCACTGCTCGGTCCGAAGCATCTGTATGCAACACATAAAGCTCCTCGTCAGGGCACGGCACATTTAACACTACACACTGACACAAACATGATCTCAACATATAAAAAACAGACTCACCATCCTGAGTCCAGATGATCCTGTCTGATGCCTCCCTCGATGTCAGAGGAGTGAGGACAGCCGCAGCCTTGGCAAACCCAGGGACGAACTTCCGGTAATAACCAATCGTACCTAGGAAGGCCTTCAACTGCTTTTTCTTTGACGGAAGTGGCCACTCTTTTAACGACCTGACCCTATCCTCCGGCACACTCAGACATCCCTCGCCTACCATGTGTCCTAGGTATTTGAGTCGTCGTCTCCCAAAGCAACACTTCCTCAACTTAACCTTAAGCCCTGCTGCGTTAACTACCCTTAGAACCTCTTCCACATGGACTAAGTGTTTCTTCCATGACCTGGAGTAGATTAAGATATCATCCACCTCCTTCACACCTTCCTTTAAGCTGAAAGGTACTCTACGGACAGGTTGATTTACAGGTTTTACACCCTCCGTCACTGTTAACTTCACCTCTCTCCCAGTGTACAGGCCTGGTGTCTCGCTAAATACATGGGCTTGCCTATCCAGAACTTTCCTGAGCTCACCCATGTCAAACCCTTCACACTCCTTCTCACCTAGGAAGGTTTTCTCTCCCTTGGTTTCGTGTTCTAGGTATTCAGCCACTACCGCTCTGAACACCGGTTTGGTACCACAACTCTTCAAGTTATTTATGTGGACGACACGTCCCTCTCTTGGCAACCCATTGCCAACCAGCCGGTAGTTAACCTTGCTCAGGGCCTCCTTAATAGTAAAAGGTCCCTCCCAGGAGGCTTGAAACGCTCCTGTCCTACCCGGCACCTTGAGGTACACTCTGTCGTCTACATTGTACACCCTGGTAGATCTAGTCTGGTTAATCTTGTCTCTTTGTCGGTCCTTTTGCTGTTTTCTTCGGGCCACACTCAGGTCCGTCAATTGAGCTACTCGTTCCTTTAGTGTCTCCACCCATTTAGTCAAGGCGACCTGTTTAAACACATCGTCTGTCCAACCCACATACACGATGTCTAAAGGGCCTCTAACCTGAAACCCATAAACAAGGTCAAATGGACTCAGACCCGAGTCTGAGTGTGGCATCTGCCGCAAAGCAAAGAGTGCCAAAGGCAGAAACCTCACCCAATCCAGACCAGTTTCTTCAGCTTTAGCCAGCATGGGCTTTAGTGTCCCATGCAATCGCTCCACAACGCCATTGCCCTGGGGATGGTAGGGCGTTGTAGTTAGCTTCCCACAACCAAACAGCTCACAGACTTTCTTAAATACACTACTGGTAAACACACTACCCCTATCTGTCAAGATAGTGTCAGGCAGACCCGTGCGGCACATGATGCCTACGAAAGCCTCTGCTACCTCTTGTGCAGTTACGCCTCTCAAGGGGGCTGCTTCTGGCCATCGGGTAGCCATACAGGAATAGGTCAGGATATACTGGGCCCCTCCCCTTCCTTTAGGAAGAGGGCCCACAATGTCTATAGCCACCGATCTGAAGGGTTCCCCAACCACTGGGCGTTCCTGTACCGCAACAGATTTGTTCCCCACCTTGTTGTGGGTGGCACAGAGTTGACATGCAGAGACATATCTTGTTACGTCCCCTGACAACCCTGGCCATGTGAATAACCTATTCAACTTGCTAGGGCTAGTAACAAGTAAAATTCTTTTGATAGCTACAGTAACAAAATAGTATAATAAGAATGTTATTTCTTAGTTGGGCAGCTCCTGGAAGGAGGCAGGAGAGTCATTCATTTCACTCAGAACTTCAGTTGGTGAACTAGCTCTACTTACAGGCTTTGGAGTGGTAGGTAAGGGACAAGTAAGGTCCGTCTGGTGGACAAAATCTCTAATTTTGTCATACAGGTACCAGGTTCGATCTGAAGTAAGACCCTTTGGCTGCACAACTGAAAGGAGTTGACTAGGGTTTGGAGTCCAATCCCTCTTCAATAGACTAATTTCCATTTCACTTGTGTCTGAGCGCTCCTTAACAGCACATTTCCTGGTTTCTCCGTATCAAAAATGAAGTGGTGTAACTTTTTGATGCCAGATATTTTTTTTAAATGTTTGGCAAAAAAAGTGGTCCAGTCGTAAGTTTCTACTAAAGTATTACCATCTTCTGTTGTGACTAACTGAGAATAGTTACACTCTGTTGACATGTTCACAACTGCTGCAAGTTTTGTTAAACTACCAATTTTTGTTTTCCGGTATTTCTCCACGCTAAGTACTGTATCATGCAATTATTTTTGTTTTTTCCTGTACAGTTATTGGCATGGAGAAACACTTCTGTCTCACCAAGGCCATGTGTTTAAAAAAAATGATAAAGCTGGCTCAAAACTGCATTAGCCCCCTTTCCACAGTCACCGCTTTCATCATTTAACCCTCTCATTCCTGAATTGTTTGGACGCGCGTGGAAAAATCTAATCTTCTACCGCGGAATAGAGCATTACCGTTTTATTTTTTTAACTCTATGTTAGCTGGGAAATCCCCATAGCAAACATATATCACTAAATAGACGGCATCTTCTCCTTCATCACTGGAAGACTCTGCTCCTGTTGCCTAATATGCGTCCTCTTCACAATCGGGTCGGTGACTGCATACACATCTGTTCCTAGTAGTACATGTGGTAAAAAAAATTAAATTTTTTTGAAAATTTTAAATTGTTCAAAAAACCACAACCCCACTTTCATATCTCAAAACTCAATGAAATATATATATATTATAGCTAACCAGCTTTCTCTATCTCAATATAGTTATAAATAAGTCCTTTCCACAACAGAAGCTTGCTCTTTTTCAAGAGAAAGACAATAGAAAGACAAGCTTACCTCGATCATCTTCTTGACTCCCATTGTCAGTATCAGAGTTGACAGGTCTGGTCCACCAACCCTGATACAGGGCCTCCTATAGTCCTAGATGTCATCTCCCTCCTCTCCGCTTGATCCTGAGTCGCTAGAGTCAGTATTAAGCAAGTCTAAAACTTCCACAGCACTGTAACTGGTAGACGCCATGTTTCCAAAACTGACTTCAAAAAATTTTTTTTTTTGCATAGTTACCTGGATCACACGACACGCTCACTTTTTTCCTATGATGTAATAAGCATTACCTAAGACTGTACGTAATGGAGAGGCCCCCAGTTGATCTGACGATTTTATAAAAAAAGGAGAAGACAGTAAGTCAAACCGCAAAGTCTTGGTCGGCAAAGAAGCGGTTGTTTCAATGTGTTATGGAAGGCTACTGGGCTCAAGCAATTTTTCGCTGCTTCTACAAAGCTCTAGAGATGACTGGATCCATAAATGAAGCTGCTGTGAGGAAGGTTACTTTTTTTAAAATTCGACGGATAACCGATGTTTTTTTTTTTGCCGAGGAAGAAATAAACGCAACTGCTGTGAGATACTGTCGAAGCAGTCCTGGCTGAAAGCTATTTTAGATGCTTCTCCAATGCATTGGGCACCTGTGTATGTAATCTGAAGGTTCTAGCTATATGTGACCAGTTTTGGGAAAATCGGCCTAAACGCGGCAAACAATTTTTTTCAGTATCCCCGGGTAAAGCCTTATGGGTCGATTTTTTTCGAAAAATTTTTTATGGCAGAAATGGACAGACACCAGTTAGCTCTAGCTTATGACGCAGTTGTAAGTTCTGGCGTGCTCTAGAACTCACACTAGGAGGCTAGAAACACTAGCCAGTTGGACTCGTGTACGGAGAGTTGCTAAGAAATTATTGGCGGGCTTTTCAAACCCCAAAAATACTGCACTTTCTAGGTACCAAAAAATACATTGGGCCTGGTTGAAGTGGGTCAGATGGATAATTATCAGGCACGTCACAGTCTGGATTAAACCCTAGGCTGCGGCGGATAGCCCTAAAGCTATCGGGTAGAGTTGAAGGCATAGAATACGTTCCAGGAGAGAGCATGGGGAACGCCGACGGTCTATCGAGAATGTGGCCGGACGGGGACACAGACACTGGGCAGCAGGAACCAAACGAACATGAAGCAACAGGAAATGGACCGGATGTCGAAGAAGCGACAAGGGACGGACTGGATCGTCTTAGCGATGACGTTACAGAGCGCCACATCCAAGGCCCTGAGAAAGATGGCGATCGCCGGGTCGATCTTAAACCTGGGGGGTGTGGGGCCCGGACGGTGGCAGGAAGTCAAGAACTGACAGGAAGCAAGGAACTGAACTAATTGAACTGCATTTCGTGTGCAATGGTAGTTAGCTGTAGTTTGTATATTTGTGTGTTTAGGCGGGATCCAAGGGTGACCAATGAGGCGCCTGCACATAACTAGCTAGCTAGACTTTAAATACTGGAGGATTAGTGAACTCCAGGCCTTTCGTTGTAACTCAGTTATTTGTACGTATGCTGTATGTGTGTGGATAAGACTTAAAACTCTTAAAACTACTGTACTACTGGGGAGCTGCGGGCAGCACTGAGTAATACTTGAGGACTGGTGGCAGTGGAAATACCCTCTGCCTGAGAATAAGATCGCTGATT
>WLWD01000459.1_pt1 | contig 83275 bp, 56 predicted proteins | sample 6712731 | NCBI WGS metagenome assembly WLWD01 (sample SAMN12718690, study PRJNA576275) | sponge metagenome | isolation source: marine sponge | host: Mycale hentscheli | place: New Zealand: South Island, Marlborough, Capsize Point | collected 2014-11-01
AAAGAAGAATTCTTGCATGCTTCATCTAAATGTTTGTCTTTCAAAGAAAACGGGTTTTTAATTTCTACTAGTCCCAACGGGTCCGCAGTGTTACTCGAGTCATGAACAATACCATCTGGAGAGGCAGCTAGCCAGTTATTGGTTTCGGAAATGAACAGCCCACACTTGTCAACTTGAAAATTGGGATCTTGCTTCTGGTGGTGTGACACATATTGGTGAATAGATACAGCTTCTATTGACTTGCCATAGCGAGTCGCCTGGTTTCCTTTAAACATACTATATAGTAGTGCTTGTACTTTTTTTTTCCCCTTCATTTTTGCAATTCCCCCAACCATAGAAGCTGTCAGCCGTTTTCTCCTTTCTTGTTGCCATTGATCACTGTTGTCTTGATCTCTTGTTTGTTCTTCAATTTGTATCCTTTCTTCCTGTGTGACAAACACTCTTGTATGATAGAAACTAGATTTTAGTTCTTGTAGATGCTCCAGAGAAAGGTCTTTTGTAACTTGGTGAGGTAGAATACCTCCGTCATGTCTACTATAAGCACTGTGAGCTGAAGGTGTGTCCTGTTTGTTGGCATACTTACTTTTTCGTCGTTGCTCCTTACTGCTTCTGTAGACTTTCTTTTCTGATCTTTTGCTGAGATTTTAGCTGAACGTTCTGTTGCATTGATAAAAACTTTGTTTGGGGAAGATTTAGTCATATCTTTCCATGCATGAAGACTCCATTCCATACCCATGTTCTGACGTAGTCCAGCTCCCATGCACATCGGTGTTCCCATGCTCCACTCTGACACCTGTTAATAACTTTCCCCCCATCAAACTTCGTTCTGATACGCATCCAGGATTCAGCTAGATTTGTAGGTGTATTCATTGAGGAGGATGAAGATGATGGCATAGACTGCTGCTGTTTTTCCCGCGCAGTCTTGCAGAAATCGGTACTGCAGTGTTGGTGCATACCAAAACAATGTTGTGGTCCATTCTGCAGATCATGCTTGAGTGCAGCCAATGCTGTCCTTACATCACTTTCTTGGCTTCTCATCCTGATCGCAGCTCTAGCTGATGACACTAGCCTCTTCCGCATCTTCAGAGTCAGTCTTCCACTTCCTTTGTAGGAGGGGTTGTCCTGGACGAGTCTCTCCGGTGCACCTCTGTAGCACTTGCATGTATGGTTGGAACACTCGAGTTTCTTGATGGCATGACCCCATCCAGGAACATTCTGGAGGAGAGTAGGGTACACTGAGCTGTTGCCATCACCAATAAACTTCAATCTCTTGCTCCAGCCACCATCCACTACCACTGCTATAGCAGGAACCCCCTCATGGTATTCTCCGCGCTCCATCACTAGCTGTCTTTCCTCTCGCCCTGCTTCAGCCATTGACTGTAGTAGCTCCTGCTTCCACATCTCTCCAATCGCCCTCTCTGTGTCTATGAAACTATTTTTCGTCATGACAGGTACTCCCATGATGCTCATGATTTCCTCTAGGGCACTGTGTCCACCACCAGTGGACATCTGCCCCCATACTGCAGCCAGATTAGTCTCCCATCTGCATTAAATATACTTTAATCACTTGTAACCACTGAGGAACAGGCCATTCAATGGATAATTAATTAAGTAATTATAATTAATCAAGTTGTAGAAGAATGAAGAGAAGAGCTGAAAAAGAGAAGGAATAGAAAGCTAAGAACAGAAGTATTAAATCATGTGGAAAAACAGAGTTTGAGGAAAAAGTAGTCAAGTAAATGCCACAGTACAGAATGAAGTGGCAATAATAATGATAGTAATAATAATAATAAATGTAATACAATTAAATACTATAATAATAATAATGATAATAATAATGATAATAAGAATAATTACTAATTGTCAGAGTTACTTTTTTATTTTTTATTTTATTACCTGTTGTACCCTTTGGGGCCTTTCACTTTTTGAGAAGTCTCCAATGTAGCAGTGTGCTGACAAGTGGAACACTCCCCTGTAAAGACTGACGCCAGACCATTCCTGCTCTCACTACATAGCATAATGGAACCATCACAGTTTTTAGCATGCTTGGCCACCTTGTCATTATACTCTTTTATTTTCTCCACATTTACTATTCTGCTCCCCTGTCCAAATGAAGAATTATCTTCACTGCTGCTTAACTGCTGGTCTCTCTTCTTAGCAAGCACTCTCTTAGTGGGAAGCTTCTTTTTTATATACACTCTCCTGCTGTTATGAGTGCTGCACTTCTTATTCTTTTTATTCTTTTTGTTTCCCATTTTCTGCTAAGCCAATCATTACTTCAACTGCGTGGCCTCACCCTTAGATGCGTGGGCGATTGATCTCCCGGGTTGCGGCACGTTTCCCGGTTTTACCCGCGTGGGTCAGTTTCCTCGCCTTCGTCGGACTTTTTAGACACCAAAACGCTTCCAATGCATAGATACTGTAAAATTTTAGTAGTATTTTTATTGGCATGGACGTTGCCATCTTTTCACTCACTTGTAAATCATTACTATATCAATATTACTAGTGGTATGCTTGAGCACAAATGGCGAGCGAGCCTAGTTATGTTACATAAAACTACAGTACTGTTATGTGATTAATTTTAACTTCTAACACTACAGCTACTAAAAACAGTTAAGTTTTAATACATATATACGTTAAAGGGGTTTCAATCATAGTAACCACTCGCCGCAACTGTATGACCTAAAAAAAAGTAAAAAAAACAGCAACAAAAAAACAAACAAACTAACAAAATAAAAACCAACAGGGTAAAGGAATTACCCACAGGTTTGAACCTAACCCTATATTAAGACATGCTTACTGCAGTAGTAGCTGATAAAGCTGTGTAAAGGAAGTTAATATATTTATTTGTTATTAAAACATTTACTTTGTGCTATTTTTTAAAAAGAATTCAAAGTGGTAAACAATTCAATTTCCTTCGATGATACAGGTAAAGTTCAATAAACCAGAGGATTCTGTTTAGTGAAGTGAGCTAACACAAAATCTCAAGGGTCAAAGTACAAAAATGGCATAAGTACGTTGAGAAATATATATATGTATTAAAAGTTGTGTTACCCCTGATAGTGTTTCACTTGCTCGCCAATGAACTCTGTAAAAGAGTATAAAACTGAGAAAGATACGTAGTGCAGGAGAGGTGAGTAGAAGTGCTATGATTCTTAAATAACTTGAAAGGCTAGTATGAGATTGATGTGGTATCTTTAGGCTCATAAAGTCTTGTGTTAGTTTTCTTAATAGTAATTGTCAATCATACACAGACACACATAGCATTGGATAAAACAACAACAACAAAAAACAAAGGTGCAGCATTAGTTAGAGATAAAACCACATGAAAGTGTGATAGTGAAATACATGGAAGTAAGTGTGACAGTCCAGTCTGTATACACTGGATACTCTTCAAAGGAGTAAGAACCGGGGGGGCCGGGGGGCCTTGGCCCCCCCAATGCTGCAGAGGAGGGGGGCCCGGCCCCCCCTTCAATCTTTCCTTAATAATGTATTGGCTATTTTTAATTAATGTTCCCTCTCATGCACTTGCTGTATTCCCTCCACCTGATCTATCTGCACTTCTATTCAATTCTATTCATAAAATTACCTCAATAAAAATATCTATAGGATATCTGTTTTGCACTTCTATTCAATTGTTTTATGTGGGTCATAAAAAAAAAATCTGCTAGTATCGTCATTATTTGTGCTACTCTAAACCTGCATAAGATTAGTCTGTAAAGTCTTCTTTCTGTGCTATAATGGCGGCTGCTAAAAGAATCAAATTGCAATCAAATCAGCTGACTATGAAATCGTTTTTTGTTTCCAAGGGGCCTCTTAAACCAAAATAAATACTACATAATGGCCACGAAGTTCGGCCCCCCCAATCATTTTCATGTTCTTACTCCACTGCTCTTATGCAAGACTTGAGATGGAGTTGGTGTAAACTCTTGGCTTATTCAATGCATCAAACATCAAAATGGGGTCTCATCACTTATGTCATATGTCTGTGTAGCTTGTTCCTCCTTATGTAATGTTGGACTGATGGAGTGCACTGGTTTCATGGACAGCAACTGCTGCAATGGAGTAGTGAACAACATGTGTGTGGACAACTGTACTGCACCTGCTCGACCTTTGGACTCTGCCAACTATGAATGCAGTAAGTAGTCACATGATTATCAGGAATGATTGAAACACTGGGTCTTTAGAATTGATTTGTATTCGTAAATCAGTTACAAATTATAAATAGGCTAAATCAAGAGCAGTTAATTTTGAACTGCCAGCTGAAGCCATTGTTGCAAAATCATTGAACCTTTGCCCGAGTGGTTGAACTAAATAGCCCAGCGTAAGAAGAACACAGATAATGTAGCTAGCTTACTTAAGTCTTACATCATTTATTGTTTTTTCTTCTTCATTATTTACTTGTCTTACACTATTCATTGTTCTCTTTTCTTCCTTATTATTTCTGCTGCTAACATCATAAAAAGAGTTATTTTCTTGAGCAGTGAAAGACCAGAAGCTTCAGTGGCTATATCACTGAAATAATAATATTGTGAATGCATGAGTATGACATATAAAAATGATTACATGAGTTGGATTTAAATTTTGTCATGACTTTAAACTAGCTAATCAATTAAGTATCTTCTCCAGCCTTTTATTGAGTAGAGTATATGACAGAACTTCAAAAATATTGTCCAAGAATGACACATTTAGGATTTTCTTTTATTTTCTGTGTACTCAGCTGAATTCTGTGACCCTCTGACTGACCCTGACAATGGCGACATAACCTTCTCCTCTGGAGTCTTGGTAGGCTCAGTGGCAACGTATGTTTGTGATGCCAACTTTGCGGTTCAAGGGGACGTGAATAGAACGTGTGAAGTTAACGGGACTACGACAATGTGGTCTGCAGCAGCTTCTTCCTGTGTCAGAGGTATGTCAGACAGTGGTACTACACATGTAAATTACACCAAAATTTCAGCTGATCTGTCATTTTCCCACATCCATCCCCCGCCCACTCCCTCTCCTCCTCATTACTGTTTTAGACACTATATCAAATTTGTAGGGGTGGTTAAATATAGCTTATTTATTATTTAGTACTATTCAATTATGCATGGATACTCAACTGAGAATTTTCCCACTGTAAAGTAATGTATGCTTGCAACACAACTTTTAGTTAACTTTTTAATTAATGGAAGATATCAACCAGTGAAATAATAAAATCCCTAAACTAAATGCTGCACAGCACTGCATATATGTGACCGTCTATAGGAAAACCAGGCACAACGCGGCACCCTTCGAAATTTTTTTTTTGCACTTACGGAGTTGTCGGCATCCAGATATTGAGCTCTCCAAGTTTTATCGTCGTAGCTTAAGTCGTTCCCGCTATAATAGACCTAACCGTTCCCTTCCATCGGCTTGAAACAATACATTTTTAAGAAATCGATCGATCTTTTCTTGATATTTACGCACGCCGCGTTGTGCCCGGTTTTCCCGTAGACGGTCACATATTGCTACATACCATCTCTACAGGCCCGTAACCAGAGGTTCGCATTGGGGGGTTCGGATTTTAAGACGCAAAAAGCCACACCTACTTTTGTTTCCTCATTAATTCTTAAAGATAAGTGCTCTAAAGCTTATAATTTGTTATTCTACTTCAAAACTATAATTCATTAAACAATGTTGATATTCGAGAGAAAAGCGGTATTATTCTCATGTAACCAGGCTTCTATCCACTACGTGAGCTGTATATAAACAGTGCAACATTAATATTCCGTATTCGTACTACAAGTTATTTAATAGTACGGCGTGTAAATTGTCTGTTCGAAATGCATTGGAAAAATCGCTATAACTAAGTGAAATAGCACGGAACAAAGTGAAATGTCACGGTAGCTTAAGTAAGAGTAAGTGCGCAAACATGCAGCTCTAGCCTTGGAAATGAACAGTTGTAGTAGGCCAGTTTTTTTTAATCATTTGCTGTGTAGCTACACTAGATAGTGGACTTACTATATGTATATTTGAGGTTTAACTTTCTCAGACACTTCCGAAGACTCACTTTCTAATCTGTTGAAAAAAATCCGTTGCTTGTGCTATTAATATCGAACCGCACGCTTACCGGTGCTATTATTCTTACTAAAGTGCATTACGTTACACTTTATAAAGAATGTAACGTAGCAAGCTTTACTCATGCTGATATGAGAGCGAAATTTTGTATCCGTGGAGCTGAATGTTTATTAGGTCACTTAGACCCAGAAAACAGCAGAGAATTCAAGCGCAGGTTCAGCACGATTGAACAGACGATGATATTCCAGAAGTTATATGTGGGTGTGGCTAAAATATTTACTTCCGGTCACTCTAAAGGGGGGTTCGACTGAACCCCTCGAACCCCCCCTGGCTACGGGTATGCTCTAAAAGTGTTTTAATTTGTTTTTCTTGTGCTTTATGTCCACCAGTTGCGACGGAAGGAGGACCCACACAAGACACAACTGGGCTAAAGATCACTATGACACCTTCTCCTGAAAGTGAGTCCGTCTGCTGACAGCTATCTTTGTCTAGGTTGACAGTCTGCCAGCAATATGGGTTACATTAAATACATATTAACTTATATCTTTGAAAAAGTCCCTGCAACTCTGATCCCCTTTTGTAAGCTAAGCTATTAGCTTATGATTGAAGTTCTGCAAGTTTCATCACAGCTACTCTGACTCAATGCTACAAGTCTTCAAGCTTGTGTTATTGAGAATAAAACAAGCTAAGTTAGAACAGATGCTCTTTTCTTCTAAATTACACTCTGTACCTTCTAATGATGGAATTTAACTCGGTCAACTCTTCTAAAGTGAACTATTCAGCCATTATTATGACTATCTATGATGTTTATCCCAAGCCTTAGCAATGCCTCGTTATGATAATTGTTGGCAAAATTAGTGAATGTGTTGGTGTGTGGACTTGCTTGTAAACTTAAGAGGTCAATCTTTCCCCGTGACTTTACATAGCGGTGTTGGAAGATGTTTCGGTATGGGGGGAAGGGCTTCAAGGTCATGTGGTTTTGTGGTTTAAAAGTATTCACCTCAATAAATTGTGCCCTAAAATTATGGGGAGCTCCAGCCCCCGGAGCCCCCATTCCTATACACCACTGCTACGGCTTTGACTCTACTAGCTAAAATACCAAAGAAAACCCATTTACTGATGGCTACATTATCATTTCCTCATCATTGTTTGCTTATTTTTCACGCAGCTACTGGTGGCAATTCACTGGGCATAGGAGCAATTATTGGTAAGTGGTGTCAGTTGACATATTGCAGAAGATTAATGTCTAGGATACTTTACAATAATTCACTTGATTGTTGGAGTCTTTCATGAACTGCTATTCATTAGTTTACATCGCTAGAATTGGCACAACTGAAGCAGTACGAAAGTGTGTTTGTATAATGTTTATTGTTGTGTTTTATAGGTATAGTGATTGCCATAATCATTGTTCTTCTGATCATAGCAGTAGTAATAGTAGCAGTAATATGTATAGCTCGGAAGTAGACAGCCAAATTCTCCAATCAAGTCTTTCATAGCTTTAGCCAATTAGATTGTTTAGTCGCATTTAGCTAAAACATGAGCACTAATCGACACATTTATTTGATGTATTTACCGTTTCATTTCATTTCAAATACTATTAACTTCTGTCAATATTTCACCAGCATCGTTTGTTTTCCTTCTGATTTATATCAATCAATATACATTGTAGGAATAATAATTGGAGTTGTGGCTGCTGTTGTTGCTGCTATTGTTCTTGTGATAGTGATATCAGTAATTGTTCTCAAGTATATGTCCAGAGACAAAGTTCAAATTGTGTCCAGAGACAAAGTTCAAATGATTTAAAATGACATTTTTTGTAGCAACAATATTTGTCTTGAGATTTCTTGTTTTAATCTATGATAACAGTGTCTGCTATTGAATTAACACAAGTGCTAAATTACTATCAAACCTGAATAATGTATAAGGATTTAACTATTCTTTTGAAGTACCCACAGTATATAACATTAATCCTTACCAACTCGTCAAAGAAGCAGTACTGTGCTGCAAGCCATAACAAGAAGAATGTGGACCTGCAAGAGTTAATCATCCCCCACCTCTGTCTCTCTCTTTGTTTGCATGGCACCTATTCTCACCTAGTAACGCAATTCTTATATCCTAGATACATTATTTTGCTTTTGTGTAGCTTCTATCTCTTACCTGAGTACTTCCATGGACTCCTGTGCTTTCCATGCGACTGGCCAAGTTGACTGTGTCTCCCCAGATGTCATATTGAGGTTTCTTGGCTCCGATCACTCCAGCCACTACTGGTCCATGGCTGATGCCAATACGAAGTGTGAAGCTGTTGAACGACTCCTTGTTGATGTTGTCCAGTTTGGTATGCAGACATTTAAAACAACAATAAAACAACAACAATAACAATAGAATCAATTCAAACATGCTTTGCTCTGAAGTTTTCCCTTTAAGGTATGGTGTCTGAAAATAACAAATAAAACAAGATTACCCATCTCTTCCCCCAAAATACATCTGCCTCTACACTGATTGCCTCTGGACAATGAAAAGGCTGTGCCGGAGACTTGCTTCAGGTTGAGTGAAATGCTTTTCCTGTCAATAGCAAACATGCATTGCCGTCATTGTATCCCGTAGTATCTGAAGTGCTTATACGTAACTAGAGGATAATTTATTTGTAGTTGCTGATTTGTGGTTCTATACTCATATAACGAAGCAGGAAGAGGATTACACTGCTACAGTGTTTGCTGAGACACGGGTCTCTCCATCTTGCTCTTTATTTATCTCACAAAGCTGGCCAGCAAACAGATTCCCTCACTTCACTTTCTGTCACAGTAGAATAATCAGCCTCCACTGGATACAAGTCTGACTTGGCACTCTCCTCTCAAGCTGACTGTAGCCAAGTCAGCTCTCACAAGACTTATGATGCAGTGAGATATTCTATACTTTATACAATCCCTTTCTCACAAATATCTATTGTAGATGTTACCACATACTTGGCCAGGAAGAACCTGGCTGCACAGAACCTTAAGACTTCTAATTAACAGGCAAATGCACAATTGGGGTTGCTTGACACATTCTTCTATATTTCTGCTGCAACACATCTTGGCTGTCATCAGCAGGATGACTTCATCAGTGGGAAGATAACAATACCCTCTATCTCACATTTGATAGTGTAACCCCTGGGTTGCAGGGCAGTAGTTCTTTGTGGTGCACTAGTTAGTTAGAACCTCCGAACAGGGAACACTTTAAAGACAATTGTTGATGGAAAGTACAAGTGGAATGGTTATTTAATAGGGTGAATTGTTTGTTAGAGAGTACACTATCAGAGGTCCAGCTGTAGTTGGCACCAGTGTTGTCCTGTGGGAGCAGCCACCCTTTACCCACAATGAAGAGATTGAATGCAAGAGATTTCAATCATTCAGGTCAAAACATCCCAAAGCCTTGGTTTATCTATTTGCCATGGTAGTGTCATACTCTTTTGTTCACTATGGCACTATGCACATTAATTGTTCACTAGGCAATAGAAAAAGGTAGTGGTTTGCAAAGTCAATGGTTGCAATCTGTACTGAAATGGCTTCCTCCTAGATCATTTGATTGACCCTGCCTGGCACGGAGTTGGGTGAACACATCTACTTTGGCAGGTAGCCAGCCAAGCCCCACCCCTCCCTCTCTTAATTCCAGATCTTTTCCACATAACTACATTCTGTGTAGGTCATGTTGCACAGTTGATGAAATTTCTTTAAAGAAGTCTAGATAGTTATATGCAATGCATAAGAGCAGCCTGGTCCCTGTTTAGGATGTGGAATCCATAGAACAAACACAATCAGACAACCCAAAGGATCAGGTCAGCATTTTCTCTGAGCAAAACTAACTCAAGGTTATGTGGACACTTTCAACATCAAGCTAGCAAGAGGTATGGATACTCTGTTGCTGTTGCTGGTCTAGCTAGCTGAAGGAAGACTGTGTGAGTGGTCGTGCAAAGTAATTAGTGTAATGGTAAAGAACACCGGTTATACAATTTACAACACATTATGAAGAGAGATCTAGGTGAGGTGTGCAAATACACACACACCAATATTGTCAGTTCACAGCCCTTCCAATTCAGAGGGGGTTAGACAGAGTTATACTGCCACCAGAGTTCTGTGGCTGTGTTGGGCAAAGTAGGGTTTCAATCTATCTGTTGCTTAATAACACGTGAATGCACAGAACTGAGATGGGAGTGACAAAACTGATACATATAAAGGTGTGTGCACATGCTCAGTTTACTAGTTCTAAATGATGCACAGCAGGTGCATTTGAGTGTATGAATACAACTAATGAATATAATTACAAGTTCTTGGTGGCTCCTTCCGGAATGTGGTGGTGTCTCGCCACAATAACAAATACACTATAGTAGAACCTTTGAACTGCATGCAACTTGGGTGACAGACATTCTTTTCACAAATCAGACACTTTACATTCTAATGAGCTACCTTCTAGAGATTACACAGATACTGCAAAAGAAAGGTTAGATTCTTACTATTCCATACATAGCAGGATTGAGTGAGAGCATTCAGAGAGTGTGTAGTGACATTAAAACAGTATTTAAGACGGGGAAGACTCAGTTTGTAATTAACTTTGTTCATAGTATAAGGGAAATGATTTTTCCACATGTAGGGTCTTCGAGAAGAGGGCTGTTATGATGACACCAACTTGATACACAGGTATTTTTTTAGTTCATGCATTGTCATTTACATTCTTGTATGAATTTATATTGTAGAGAATGTTTGAAGTATTGCTTCATGAATGCTATACAAGATGATCTTGATGCAATGAAAAGAATTTAGAATTCTCATCGAATATGGAAAAACAGGACTCGTGCCAATGGAATTCCCAACTTATTATTTTACCTACCTGAATGTATTGGTATGAATATTATTTTGATTACTTGATATGGTTTTTGTTGCACATTTTTGTAGACCTTCAAGACTGTTCTACCATATGTGATCCTGCAGATCTAGATTTGTGCTGGAAGCATGCGTATGAAAAGCCTCCTACTACCTCCGCTGAGTTTGTAAATCTTGCTAATATTTTAATGGAAGAAGAAAATTTAATTGTACCTTCTAATGTGGATCAGGCCCTGTCATTATATTTTTCTCTAACAAATTTAATTGAGAACATAGAACGATTAGTTCATAGAACAAATCAGAGACGATGATTATGATTATGAAAGCCATATTGTACATATTGTCACTGAGTTAGTTAATAAAGAAGTTTGCAAAGACTTTTTAGAAACTGAGCGGCTGTAATTCTTTGGCCCACAGACACAAAGCAATTTTCCACTACACTTTTGATTTCAGGTGGAAGAAAGTCCATACTTGGAAATGATCCTCCTGCAACTTTAAGAATTATTGTGTGTGTGGACAATCCTTTCCATACATAACAAATACAAAATCACTCTCTTACCTTATTAATGGTAACTTCTGTAGTATCAAACATCTGCCATTCTGATACCAGTAACTCTTGGACAAGCTCTCAGCTACGATAAAAATAATAATAAACCAGTGTTATTATTTGTAATTTTAGCCAACAAATATGGAATTACTACTTACCTCAATTTCTGAGTATTGATAACTTCTGTAGTATCAAATTTAAGTTACTTTGACTATGTGAATTACCTCAGATTCTTGACAACAAGCTCAAATATGGAATTACGTACTTACCTCAGCTTCACTGGAGTAGTAGTAGCTTCCTTAGCATTAATATTATGGCATTCTGACTACCAATGGTTCTTGACAACAAACAAGCGGCACTCCATATCCCCCCTAAAACGGCGAAGTTTTGAAATTACGTTTGGAAAAGGGTCTTCAATGCCATAGTAACGGGTCTCAGCAACTTTTTGTGTCTTGAAAAACAAGGGTTTTCGCCTGAATTTTCTCATACTTCGGAGCTTAAGTTTAAAGTAAGGCTTGTTTAATGCTGTAGTTTCAGAATAAACTGGGGTTAAGCCTAAAAAGCCGAGTTTTTAGGAGAAAAAAGTTCCCCGCGCGCGTTTAAGGGGCATACATACCATCTATACACACATTATATACATATAACATATACCCGATTTTGCATTAACCAGCCCTAATAGAATCTCGCTCGCTTCGCTTGCTCAATAATAAACAAAAATCCCTGATTTTCAATTGTGTTACCCCTGAGAGTGTCTCGATCGCTCTGCTCGCTCGCCAATAATGACAGTATTGTTACTATGTTTTAGCTAAGTTCATACAAAAACTATAATAGCAGTATGACCTTTTATTTCAGCAAACAAATACTTAATTACTCACCTGATTAATGGTAACTTCTGTAGTATCAAACATCAGCCACTCTGATAACCTCAATTACCGGTAACTCAAGCTCTCAGCTATGATTAAAAAAAGAAACCAGTGTTATTATTTGTCATTTTAGAAAATAAATATGGAATTACTACTTACCTCAATTTCCTGAGTATTGCTAATTTCTGTAGTATCAAATTTAAGTCACTTTGACTATCTGAATTACCGTGAATTCTCTCTCAGCTACAATAACAAAAGACCATCAATTTTAGTACACAAATACAAAATTACTTTCTTACCTCATTTTCTTGAGCAGTGGTAACTTCCGTAGTATCAAATTTAAGCCATTCTGACTATTTGAATATACCAGTCACTGTTGACAACAAGCTCTTAGCTACAAAAAAGAAAGGTCAGAGTTATATTTGTGTACTTAGCTAACAATAATATGTAATTACGTACTTACCTCAGCTTCCCTCGAGTAGTCATTAATATTAAGGAATTCTGACTACCAATGGCTCTTGACAACCAACAATCGGCACTTTGTATCCCCCTAAAACGACGAAGTTTTGAAATTACATCTGGAAAAGGGTCTTCAATGCCATAGTAACCGGGTGTAGCAACTTTTTGTATCTTGAAAACAAGCGTTTTCGCAGGAATTTTCTCACACTTCAGAGAATAAGTTTAAAGTAAGGCTAGCTTAATGCTGTGGTTTAAGAATAATACCAATTACACTCTTACCTGAGTAATGGTAACTTCTGTAGTATCAGACTTGAGCAATTCTGACTACCTCAATTACCAGTAATTCTTGAATAAGCTCTCAGCTACAAAATAAATAGGCCAGTGTTATTTTTGTAATATCAGCAGCTACAAAACAAAAGACAATTAATTTTAGCAAACAAATACAAAATTACTTTCTTACCTCATTATCTTGAGTAGTAGTAACTTCTGTAGTATCAAATTGAACCCATTCTGACTATCTGAATTACCAGTCTCTCTAGAAAACAAGCTCTCAACTATACAAAATAAGGCCAGAGTTATTTTTGTTATTTTAACTTACAAATAGGAATTTAAGTAACTTACCTCAGTTTCCCTCTAGTAGTGGTGGCTTCCTCAGCATTATTATAATGTATTCTGATAGTGGTACCTTCTGTAGTATCCAATTTGACTACCTCAGTCACCAGTAATCAGTGAACAAGCTCGCAGCTCTAACAAAACATAATAGCCAGAGTTATTTTTGTAATTTTAGCTACCAAGTATGGAACTACGTACTTACATCAGCTTCTTCCAAGTAATGGTGGCTTCAAGCTCTCAACTATACAAAAGAAAGGCCAGAGTTATTTTTGTAATTTTAACTTACAAATATGGATTTAAGCACTTACCTCAGTTTCCCTCTAGTAGTGGTGGCTTCCTCAGCATTATTATAATGTATTCTGACAGTGGTACCTTCTGTAGTATCCCATTTTAGCCATTCTGACAACATCAGTCACCAGTAATCAGTGAACAAGCTCGCAGCTCTAACAAAACATAATAGCCAGAGTTATTTTTGTAATTTTAGCTAACAAGTATGAAACTACATACTTACATCAGCTTCTTCCAAGTAATGGTGGCTTCCTTAGTATTATCATTTAGCCATTCTGGCTACCAGTGGCACTTGACGACAACCAACAAGCGCATTTTTAGTAGCCCCCCAAAACGACGAAGTTTCGAAATTAAGTCTGATAAAGGGTTTTCAATGGCATAGTAACCAGTCTCAGTAACTTTTTGGGACTTGAAAAACAAGCGTTACGCAGGAATTATCCCACAATTTGGAGCCCAAGTTTCAAGTAAGACTTTTTTAATGCTGTAGTGTCAGAAGAAAATGGAGTCAAGCATAAAATGCCGTGTTTTTAGGAGAAAAAACGATACCCGCACGCGCGTTTAAGGGGCATACGTACAATCCATACATATACATCGAACATTATACCCGATTTTGCATTATCCACCCCTAATACTGTCTCGCTCACTCCGCTCGCTCGCCAATAAAGTCGAGTTTTTGAACTAGTGATGCGCTCTAATAGCACAAAATATCGAAGCGAGCGATGCATGTTCCCTGTAATTGCAGCTATTCCATGCATGCTTAATGTGGCTACAAAATACTGTCAAAGTGAGAAAACAATAGTGGTAGCCTTTTTCTATGATGAAGGCTCCTGGTACCGTAATCCTCAGGAATAGTCTAATAAATAAATTAGGAACATTAATGGCTTTTCAAAAAGAAAGATTCTTTACTTTGCTACCTGTTTCTGCTTCGTTTTAGCTCTCCTACTCCTTGCCCTGTTTTTTTTTCATTTCTTATCTCTCTTCTTACTAATTTTTCTTCTGGAGTTTCTAACGCCCTCAAAGCTCTTGACCGAGCGTTTCTAACGTTTTGTCTCTCTTTCGCATAATTGTTTCACTGGACATCGCTACTTCGTACGGCGGGTAAACAAAACAAAATGTTGCTAAGAAGGTTACCCGGCCCACGCAAGCGCGTAGGAGAAAAGGTGCACACGTACGCCCACGCAAGAACAAAAACAATTCCTAGACCTAACTAGTGATGTGCTTGAGCACAAATGGCGAGCGAGCCTAAAGACTATACTATTTTTATATGAATGATTTTGACTTCTAACACTGAAGCTACTGAAAATAAGGTCCAGTTTTTTTAATTTCGCATACACAGTAAAGGGATTTCAGTGCCATAGTAACAACTCTCTGCAACTGCTTGAATTGAAGGAAAAACAACAACAACAAAACAATACACGTTATTTAAAAGTTTTCTTTGCGATATTGTTTAGCTAAGTAGTGGTTGTAACATCACACAATGCTTTGACACAACTGGACATGCACCTACACAGACATACCTTAGCGGTAGTCTAGTGGACAATGTATTTTCAAGTAAATACTGTTGCGCACGGCTTATAACCATGATAAAGAGCGCATTGACTTACCACCGCCACTAACTCGAATAGAAATGGAAGTCCCTTAAGTTTTCAAGTTTTAACTGCACCCGCAAAAGAATTCAAAACGGTAAACAAACGGGTACTGATCGATAAACCAGAGGATTCTGTTTAGTGCAATTTGGGACGGTGTCAACCACATAACTAACACAAAAACGTGAGGGTCAAAGTACAAAATGACATACGTACGTCCAAACATATATACAAATAAACTAGTGATGTGCTTGAGCACAAATGGCGAGCGAGCCTAAAGACTATACTATTTTTATATGAGTGATCTTGACTTCTAACACTGAAGCTACTGAAAATAAGGTCCAGTTTTTTAAATTTCGCATACACGGTAAAGGGATTTCAGTGCCATAGTAACAACTCTCTGTAACTGCTTGAATTGAAGGGGAAAAAACAACAACAAAACAATACACGTTATTTAAACGTTTTCTTTGTGATATTCTTTAGCTAAGTAGTGGTTGTAACACACAATGTTTTGACACAACTGGACATGCACCTACACAGACTTACCTACACAGACTTACCTTAGCGGTAGTCTAGTAGACAATGTATTTTCAAGTAAATACTGTTGCGCACGGCTTATAACCATGACAAAGAGCGCATTGACTTACCACCGCCACTAAGGATTCTCAGAGCTAGTTACTGGCACTGTGAACGCTTTACCTAACTTACGTAAGTAAGAGTAATAGTAGCCTCCTTAGCATTAATATTACGGCATTCTGACTACCAATGGCTCTTGACAACCAACAATCGGCACTTCGTATCCCCCCTAAAACGGCGAAGTTTTGAAATTAAGTCTGGAAAAGGGTCTTCAATGCCATAGTAACCAGCAGAAGCAACTTTTTGTGTTTTTGTTGTTGTTTCAGAATAAACTGGGGTCAAGCCTAAAAAGTCATGTTTTTGGAGAAAAAAAGGGAACCTGCGTGCGCGTTTAAAGGGCATATGTACCATCCACACACACGCACACATAATACCTGATTGTGCATTATCCACCCCTAATACTGTCTCGCTTGCTCCGCTCGCTCGCCAATAAAACTATTTACCACTAGTGTCACCTGGTTCTGCCTCCCTTGTTTTGGAGAATACTCTGTAAGATTCTGTGAAACTTAAAACCTCTTCCTTGACAAGGTAGAATTAGATAATGGGTATGATTGATTAGTAATTATCATGCTTTCATCAATTTTACATCATTTATTCACAAATGTCACTTTTTTATTAAGTACATTTAAATAATTTAAACCCCACCCAATATTGTAGGTGTGTCAAACGTGACCTCTTGATTGGCCACTTTAAAATTGCTTTCTACACTCATGTATTGTTACATAATATACTTTAGCTTAGTTCATGCAAAAAAGTAAATAATAGTTGACCATTAATATATACAGAATTACTCTCTTACCTCAATTTCAGGAATAGTGATAGCTTCTGTAGTATCCAATTTAAGCCATTCTGACTACCTCAATTATCAGTAACTGGTGAACAAGCTAGCAACTCTACCAAAAAAATATAGCCAGAGTTATTTTTGTAATTTTAGCTAACAAATATGGAACTACGTACTTACCTCAGCTTCTCCTAAGTAATGGTGGCTCCCTTGGTTTAGCTGCTCTGGCTACCAGTGGCACTTGACAACTAAAGAGGGGCATTCAGCAGCCCCCAAAAAACAACGAGAGGTTTTTCAAATTACGTGTGGTAAAAAGTTTCAATACCATAGTAACCGTTTGCAGTTTTTGATACTTGAAAAACAAGCGTTTCGAAAGAATTAACTCACAATTTTGGAGCCCAAGTTTACTTAACCGATTAATATCTTGGCTTCAGTGTACCAACTACCGACACCTTACCCACTCCCTAATTCCAATCCCTAGGTTTGCCCTTAGCGCTGGCAGCAATTTTGAGTTACATGGTGGCAAGAGGTTCAACAGAGGGCCCATTTTTCAAATTCTCAGATGGGCGCTACCTGACAAGAGTTCGCTTTGTAGATGAGATGAGGCAGGCGCTAGCACAAGCGGGGATACAGGCAGAAGCTTATGCAGGGCATAGTTTCCGCGGCAGTTCAAGCGGCAGAAAAGGGTCTCTCAGATTGGTTGATCAAGACACTTGGTAGATGGCAGAGCTCTGCCTACACCACATATATTAGGACACCGAAGGAGACCTTGTGTGCCGTGGCAAGAAAACTGGTGTCATAGAGAAGTGGGACGGGAGAGGATCGCAAGGATGAGCAGGACATAATAAAGACAGACTGTAGTGCCGGTGCCGAGTGACGTGTATGTGAATCTGTATTTGCATGTCAAGTTGGATGGTCATTTCGCTGGAATTTGTGGTTGCTGTGGTTGGGGCTAGGGGTCAGGAGGGAACACATGAGGGGAGTGTGGGACAGGGGGAGTTGGTAAGTGGGGTGTTGTAAGGTTAGTTTAAAAAAGGCTTGGCTGAGGGGCAGTCACGGCCTAGCCCTGCCTGCCCTCTGGGCCAGTGGGTGGGGCTTACCCACCTGTCTCACCCAAGCATGCAAGCAAGGAGGGGGACAAGGTAAATGGTAGCTATACGTAGTAGGCAGAGAACTACCTGAATCCCCAGATGCTGGCCTCCACTGGACAAATTCCTCCATCCGTACGCCCCAAGAACACAGTCACTCCCTTCCTAAATATGTCAGTCTTTGAGGCTTTTAGTCTCACTTCCACATATTGGGGGTTCAGAAGACTATCTACCCTGACATCCCCAAATGTCAAATTTGTATCCTGATCAAAGGATGATTCTGTTGGCGACACTACTTCCCCTGACCGTAGAAAACCAAAGAAGCACACGACCGCAGCAGACCTGCCAACCATTTTCCTAGTAATGCTTGGACAAATTCATAATTTGAATAAAAAATGCTTGGAAAATGAGGTGAATGCTTGGAAATTACAAAAAAAAAGTAAATATTAAAGTTCAAGCATAGTTAGTCCTTGTTTTTCTTGGAATGTTCTGTATTGTAAGCTTTAGTAACTATCTTACTTTTGACCACCACACTACTGCTAGGCAGATAGCTTAAACAGTCTCCTTCATTGTTCAGTTGACAGATAAGAAGACTAGATAAAGTTCGATCCAATTCCATACTTGAACGAAATTCTGTTTTATTTTTTCTTACCGATGAGAAGATTCTTTCTTCATCTGCATTTGAATGAGGAATAGCCAGTAGAATGGATGCCACTTTAGTGAGTAGGCCAAAACGTCGAACAACTTCAGGTCCTGATAATTTCAAATGCCCAATGTTTCCCCATATCATATCCATTTTATAGTCCTTCTTTTTAACCATGTTTCCTAGTGAATCTTTGTATTCGATATCTACAGAGCAACTCTCAATATTGACTTCTTCATCTGTCAATGTCTTGTAGTCATCGAATTCATCACGCAAAGAATCAGTTTCAACTGATGTGAAGGACAATGCAGGAAAATGATTAAAAAAATACTTCACCTGAGCAAATTTAGCTTCACTTTTTCTGAAGAAATCAATCCATTGACTATTCAGAATTAAATCATCTTTATAAGGTAATTTTGATCTTGCATATTTGTGAACTGTTGTCCAGAATGTTTTGACTGCTAAAATAAATTTAGATTTTTGGTAGTCACTAATATCTCCACTTTCCAATAGTGCTTGGAGCCCTTCATCAGCTAGAGATCCAATATTGACTTCATCATCAGGAAGAAGTGAAAGAGCAGCAGTATCACAGGTCCAAATATCCAAAGATGAAACTACAGATGAATCAACAATCCTTAAAAGGCATTTTTTAACGAAACATTGCATGCATGTTTGTAGTCGATGAATTTGTGGGTCTTGGCGTTGTAAAAGCAAATTCAAACTATCAAAAACAGGGAGGGCATAATTATAAAAGTGTAAATATAAAATAGTCATGGGATCATCAAATGTATTCTTCAGTCTTTCAAACCTAGACTTATCTTCCTGACCTGAAGAGCGAAAATAACTTCGTAGTGGTTCATACATATCAATGATCCGACGAATTATTGCTTGCATACAGAGCCATCTGGTTGAGCAGAAATCTAATATTTGCCTATACTGTACATCACAGAATTGGCTATACGATTCAAGTTCAGCCTTTCTTTTTGTTGACTTGTCAAACCAATAACACAAATCCACTGAAAGATCTTCTATATCAAAGCCTGATGACTTAGAGAAAGCCTTATAACCCTGTTCAGCAGTGTTATGTATTATATGACAAGGGCAACCCATACCATACAAGTGTGGGCAAAATTCACTTTGAAGCCTTATCATAATACCACTACGTCGACCAAAATTTACAGAAGTGTTGTCCATTGAAATGGCAACAACATTATCCCATGACAAAGAATGTTTAACAATAACACTGCCAATAGCAGAAGCAATGGATTCAGCAGTAGCAGCATCTTTCCCAGTGGTGGTACACATATCAAGGAGATTAAACACCACTTTCTTTTGATCAATGCTAAAAAATTTAACAGCAATAGGATTCATCTTTCTAAGCCCGGCATCATTTGAACCATCCACAGACAAAGAGAAGTGCTGCCATTTCAGTTTGTCAGTTACAGACTGAAGAAGAGAGGGGGCTATGGCATCATTCATGATGCAAGCTGTTTTTGTACGACGTGAAGCAAATCCCAAGGCAATTTTGGAATCTGGAAAGCATTGGGCTACTAATGGACTCAAATGATCCATCACTGCTATAGAAATGTGATGCTCAGCAATAAACATGCTAAATTTCACTTCAGCAAAGCGGACCTTAAATTCTTGAGAATTAAGCTCACTATCTGAACCTATCATACTTCTTATACTGACCTGCTTTAAACTGCAAGATTCCTTTTTAGCCAGTTTATTCTTCTTGTGCAAGGCATTTTGGATATGTCTGCTCACATCAGCTTCCCCCATATGCTCACAAGAAATGGCTTTGTCACAAATAACACATAAGAAAAAATGCTGGTTACCTGGGATGCTCTTAACTTCATTGCCAAATTTCTCCCCCCATTCAGGCTTAAATTTACATGAAAACTTCTTCTTTTTAACCTGAGACATCTCTGCCGGGCGCTGCTGCTTTGACAACAAAAATTGCTGACCGTGCAAAATGCGTGGAACTTTAGCAATGCGTGCGTGGATGCTTGGAAAAAGGTCAATGCATGGATTTCCACGCTCAATGCGTGGAGGTTGGCAGGTCTGCCGCAGCAGCCCAGAGCATCGTTGCATCCCTTCTGTTCGCTGACGTTTCCCAGACCTGCTTTAACGCCACTAGCTCCTCAAATCTGATAGGCCTTCTCGCCCTTGAACTCTTCCCTGCCATCCTCTTCTTCGCTCCCTTCACCACATACTCCAGCCGATGCATAGACTTTATGCTTGGGTCTCCCACGATCGACCGGTGACGAACTGCAACCAAGTAGCTCTTGACCGTCCCTGCACTTAACCCATCACGGAACAACTTTACCACAAATAGACAGAGACTGTCTTCTGACACTGGGAAAGGGTCCCACTCCACGCCCTTACAAAACTCTATATACCTCTTGCATCCCGACTCATATGCTCTATGGGTTGATTCTGCTAAACCCGCTGCAAATAGTTCTGAAACTGTTGAGACCAAGTCTGTGACCCCCAGTCCGGCTCCTGGCCCACCATTATCTCCACCATAATTGCTGGGTACCAAGCATCTGCCCCTGGCTGCTTCTGGGACCTGTGAATATAGCAGTTGAATGTTATCACGAGAAATAGCATCGGCTAAGATATTATCTTTTCCCGGCACATGCACCGCTCTTAATGAGAAGTCAAAAGTTGCTCTAATAAAAAACAAACATCGCAGCATGTGCATCAGTTGGGGTACTTTGCTATACCCTGAATTCACTAATGCTACCGCCCCCTGGTTGTCACATTGTACTTCCACCCTCCGATCTCTACTCCTCCCCCCACAAGCTTTCAGCCATTATGATTGGCAGCAACTCCTTCATTGTTATACTCTCCTCCTTCAACGTCTTGTGCCAACTCTCGCTCACCAATGACCACTTCACCTGCAACCACTTAGACCTCCACAGGGCCCCACAACCAATACCCCCTGATGCGTCCGTCACAAACGTAATCTGTTCTCTCCTCGCCCTAACATCCGGTAACATTGAGATCCCATTCCAATCACCAAGGAACCTAGCCCACCACATTACATCCGCCTTGAATGCCGCATTGAGCCTGACATGGTGGTGCTCCAGGTGGGTGCCCTTCAATAGTTCAAACATTCTTCGCAGGAAGGTTGTACCACCTTGCGTGCCCCAGTTTTCCTACTAATGACTCCAGGTCCTTTCGTTTGCACGACTTCCTGCCCAGCCACTGCTGCACCAATGCCTTAAGCTCCATCAGTTTTCCTTCAGGCAGGTGTATCACCATTGCGTCTGAGTCCAGCTCTAGCCCCAGGAATGTCAACTGGACATCCGGGCCCTCCAGCTTTTCTTTCGCCACTGGTAAACTGAACCTGTTAAATATCTGAAGCACCGTCCTCACCCCTTCCCTACACTCCATAGAATGTGGCCTCCCATGAGTAGAAAATCATCCAGATAGTGCATAACAAACCTCACCCCCGCTCGCTCAATAATCCATTGTGCAGCATCAGCAATCGCCGTAACCGTCCCCCGCAACTGTTTGAATTGAAAAAGAAGCAACAAACATCATTTAAACTTTTTCTTTGTGATATTCTCAGTAGTAGTTGTAACCCACAATATTTTCACACAACTGAACATACCTACGCAAGACTTACCTTCGACGTAAATATTTTTGGGGCTGATCGTAGACCAAATGCTAACTCCACTTCCCAGTACCTTTCGGGATTATTCCAAAGCTACTAGTCATCACTGCCCCCCATTCTTCTGGAACCAATGGGCCTATGAGATGTCCCTCCCCGCACTCTCATGCCAAGTAGTCGTCTACCACCACAGGGTGCTGCAGCACTGACTTCATATTTTTTCTCGTTGGCCTGCATGGAGAGCCATACTCAAAGCCAAGTCTGAAACCATAGCGGATCCCATTGGTAATGTAGGCCCTCAGATGCTGATCCGGGTGATCCCGCAGTGCTTTGTCCCACTCCTGCCACACCAGAGGTGTTGTGACTTCATCACCCAACCACACTGGACTACCGCCTTGGAGCCGGCAGCTGTCAAGCCTCAACAAGTCTCCCATGTACCCATAGTGTATCTCTGTGTAGAACAACAAAAAGTTCAATTAATCACACTGAACCCATTGACTCTTACTCCCCCCTCCCTGTAACACCTCCACCTCTCCACCTTTAACACTCTGCAACCTCTCCTCCTCACTTCATGCACTGAGTGCTCTAGAATCAATGAGATAATATCATGATCACGAATACATGAATTCAGTGAGTATTGCTGTTCCGACTGCACCACACCCCTGCTGTCACGGCCTTGGGGGGTATTGCCGACCTGTGTTTGGTCCCCCCCCCCGAAGGGGGCTTGCCGTTGGCAACGACTACTTGGGTGTGGTCCTCTGCACTGCTGGTATTCATGGACATACTTGCACCGGTTGTAGTGACATTTGCCAGCATTGAATAAGCGACAGACCTGGCTAGATTGCCCTACTGGTCTCTTCTGTTGCCTTTCAGCCAATGCCAAGAGTGTGGCCTCCACTGTCTTGACTCTGTCCTTCAAATCTGGGTCAGGTTCACCCTGCAATGCACACTCTGCTGCCGTGTGTAATGTCCCAAGGCAGAGCTCACACCGGGACACCCCTCCCTTCAGACTGGTCGTGAAACACAACGAGTACAGTGTGGTATTGATTGTGGACCACTTCCAATTGCTCGTCAGTGCTGCCTGCCGCCTAAACCCCACATCATAGCGGAGCCACGCTAGGTCTTTGTAATCTTGGCTTGCCCTGACAATCAGTGCCATGTATGCCATCCAGGCCCGTAGCCAGAGGTTCGCATTGGGGGGTTCGGATTTTAAGACGCAATAAGCCACACCTACTTTTGTTTCGTCGTTAATTCTTCTACAATACTAAAAAACGAAAGATAAGTGCACTAAAGCTTACAATTTGTTCTAGGTATTCTACTTCAAAACTATAATTCATTAAACACTGTTGATATTTCAGAGAAAAGCGGTATTATTCTCGTGTAACCAGGCTTCTAACCATTACGATGAGCTGTATATAAACAGTGCAACAGTACGACGTGTGAACTGCCCGTTCAAAATGTATTGGAAAAATCGCTATAAATGAGTGAAATAGCACTGCACAAAGTGAAATGTCACGGTAGCTTAAGTAAGAGTAAGTGCGCAAACATGCAACTCTAGCCTTGGAAATGTACAGTTGTAGTTTCTAGTTGGAGACAACGTCATTCTTTAGCGCAGAAGCTATACCCCTATTAGACAGAGTTTTTTCAACAGATTAGGAGGAGCCATCGATTAAAGCAAAGTTCAAGAGAAAGTTTATCCTGAAGTACAGAGATAGTGACTGCACTATACATAGTAGCCACACTGTAAATGATCTTTAGCTTACTGTAGTCTTGTGCAGCTATAAAGCTGGCCTACTATTAGTGTGTGAACCGTGCTATTCGTGATTAATAGCACGAACAACGCGATTAAAATAACACGAGGCAAATCCGAATCCTATTTCAATAGCTTTGCGAGCGCTACTGATCCATAGCACAGGGTATCCATGCTATTACTCGCTAGTAGTAGGCCAGAGTGTTTTTTTTTTAATCATTTGCAGTGTAGCTACACTAGATAGTGCACTTACTATCTGTATATTTGAGGTTTAACTTTCTCAGACACTTCCGACGGCTCCCTTTCTAATCTGTTGAAGAAAAACCGTTGTTTGTGCTATTAATATCGAATCGCACGCCTGCCGGTGCTATTACTCTTACTAAAGTGCATTACGTTACACTTTATAAAGAATAGATGTAACGTAGCAAGCTTTACTCATGCCGACATGAGAGCGAAATTTTGTATCCAAGGAGCTGAATGTTTATTAGGTCACTTGGACTCAGACTAGGCCTGAAACAGCAGATAATTCAAGTTCAGGTTCAGCACGATTGAACAGATGACTATAATTCCAGAAGTTATATGTGGGGTGTGGCTAAAATATTTACTTCCGGTCACTCTAAAGGGGGGTTCGACCGAACCCCTCGAACCCCCCCTGGCTATGGGTATGCCATCAGCTCTGTCACTGCTTCAGGGTGGCGCAAACTCTGGACGCTCACTACTGAGAAACATTGAATCCACGTAAATATGTCTGACACTGCTCTTGCTTCGCGACCACCCAGGCTTGCTTTCCCCTCACTCGATGTCCCGTAACACTCTGGCAGTAGCTCGTTCATGTCTACAAACTCCCATTTCCATATCTTCTCTTCCACTTTCCTTGGAACGGGCATTCTGCCTTCTCCCACAAACACTCCTGGGTTCACCAGCTTCTCTGACCCTGGTTCGGTTGATTACCCCTTCCGTGCTGCATGTTGGCAGGCCTGCTAACGAATCTAGGGTCGGCATCATTCCCAATCCTACACAAACCATTAAACAGCACTTAGAACTCCCTCCTTTACTTGGCCCCCTACTACTCAACCAATCTCTAGTCACCCCTTCCCTTCTCTATACCCGTCTTATAAACTCCCACATGCCCCCTTCCCTCCCTCCCTTAGAATTCCAGCAGTCACCTACTGCCTCTCCCGGTGACCACCCCCACTATTTTCCCTGCCCACTTGCCTTCGGCCACCTCATGCTACGCCTTGTCTGGCCATGTCACACTATAGCCTCCTGGCAATTAGCCTCTTCACACTGGCTCCATTGGCCACTTCCCACTAGGCTCCGTTTGGCCTCACCGCACTGGCTCAGGCTCTGTTGGGCCTTTTAGTGCTACCCCTATCTCAGCTATGCCTGGCCCTTCAGTGCTACAGATTGCATGTGCTACGTTTAGCCCCATCACTGCTGTCAGCTCCGTTTGGCCTGCTACTGCTCTACCTGTGAGCTCCTTACTAGGTTACAAAACCCCACCTGGCCTATCACAGCTACCCCTCACAAGCTTACCCAAGCCCCACCTATATTGCCTTGCTAGATAGATTCGCCTGGCCTTCCTCCCCTAGATACCGATGCTCCAATTGACCCTTTGCCGCTTTATGGACGAATCCCCGCCCCCCAATTACTTTACATTTTAACAGGCTCTCTGCCTCTCTTATCCAACCCTCATTCATCACACAAAGCTCATGGCTTACGAGTAAGAGAGTACATAGGACAATAGTCCCATCATCTCGGGCACATGTGCCCGAGAGAGAGCTGCATTCTCGTCCTCTCAGCCCCTTGAACCTATTGCTCACCTCCACTGCCGCTGGCTTGCTCTGCTACCACCTGACCAGCCGCGCCCACAGCTGACTGGCTACTCCCTACTGCTCTTCTGTCAGCGCTTTACTGCAAATATTCCCTGTCTTCTCACGTGCCCCAACCTCCCCTCCCCCTTCAGCCTTGTTGCCTCCGCCTGCGCTATTAACCTGGGCTAATTATGCTAATTAACCAGCCGTATTTAATTGTCAAGCCGCGCATATGCTTCCAATAATCAACTGATGGCAATTTAGTCAACCCCATGATCCAAGGAATGCCTTGATCAGCGACATCGATGGGTTTCCAACTATTAAACTGTTCTGGATTCATAACTTCTTTGGCGTATCGATTGGACTCCATCACGATCTTCTTCAAACATTCTGCTGTATAAAATATCTGAAAAATTTCCAATTCTGTATCTGGAACGTTCACTGTTGGACCAACTGCGGATGTAAATTCTTCAATATGATATTTATAGAGAGACTGTGACCATTCTGTATCAAAAGAAGATGGCTTTGAGGCTACTGAAGGAGGTGAGGTGGTGTAACTTCGTATGAAGAACCAGCTTCTTGTGATTCCAATGCACCATTCCGGATATTTTGTGATTCATGCTCTAAAATTATTTTTTGAAAATTTATTTTTTACATTCTAATTAAATAAAACTGTTATCATATTTACCATACATATCTGTCTCCACACACTCTAAATTTTCTTCAACACTTTCTCTGCACTCTCCCCTTCATCCCCACTCTCTAAATCTCCTTCTGTACACTCTAACTCTTCATCACTACCATCTACTATTGGTTCATTTAATGGAACTACGTACTTACCTCAGCTTCTCCCAAGTAATGGTGGCTCCCTAGGTTTAGCCGCTCTGGCTACCAGTGGCACTTGACAACTAAAGAAGGGCATTCAGCAGCCCCCCAAAAACGACGAGGTTTTTCAAATTACGTTTGGTAAAGGGTTTCAATGCCATAGTAACCGTTTGCAGTTTTTGATACTTGAAAAACAAGCGTTTCGAAGGAATTAACTCACAATTTGGTGCCCAAGTTTACTAAGCTGTAATAGAAGGAAGTGGGGTCAGACCTAAAAAGCCGTATTTTGGGGGGGGGGGGGGGGGGGGGAGGAAACTGCACCGCTCGCGCGTTTAAAGGGCATACGTACCATCCATCCATACATACATACATATACTACATATAGATTGACATTTTAAGTGAGAAAGTGTCAATCTAGTTAACATGATAATTGTGATATATACTTATAGCCCGTTACCCAAGCGACCGCGCTTGTCGTTAAGAACTATAAATCGGATACAGTCTGGTATGCTCGTAAGAAAATTTATTAGGTACTGAACAGAGCCTGATAACTATTGCCACATAGAAAATGCATTAAAGTAAACAGGATGTGGCTTAGGGCAATATTTTTCCATATCACCTGTGTTCATAGTTATTACGTTGGGTTATTACGTCCCCCTAGGTAAATTTCTTGTTACCAAGGTATTCGCGCATGAGCAGTACCTAATAAATTTATTATCCATTGGATACCCGAGAATATCACTCGTCTGATTGGTGGTATTTACGCTCGTGCCTGCGGCACTCGCGTAAATACTAAGCCAACAGACTCGTGATATTCTCCTGTATCAAATGAATAATATATATGTATTAGCGGGGAAAAGTCTGATATAGTTCTTAGCAACCATAATTATGATGGAAGGCAGATCAAAGCAAAATGGAATAATGAAGAGTTTGGGTACTTTAATACAATTGCTAAGATAGCTAACGCTATACTTTGCTCGTTGTTTATGTTTGGGCTATAAAATAGTTATAAACCAAAATCATTAGGTTTGTATTGTGATTTATAAATCCTCGCCACTCGGTGTCTCGGAGTTTATAAATCGCATCTAAACTCAATTTTGGTTTATAACTATAACATAATTGGCGAGCGAGACCGTATTAGGGGTGGATAATGCAAAATCGGGTATATGTTATTGGCGAGCGAGCGAGACAGTATTAGGGGTGGATAATGCAAAATCGGGTATATGTATGTATGTGGGGATGGTACGTATGCCATTTAAACGCGCGCGGGGGGAACTTCTTTCTCCTCTTAAAAACACGGCTTTTTAGGCTTGACCTAAGTTTATTCTGAAACTACAACATTAAGCAAGCCTTACTTTAAACTTAAGCTCCAAAGTGTGAGAAATTCCTGCAAAAATGCTTGCTTTTCATGAAACAAAAAGTTGATTCGACCGGTTACTATGGCATTGAAGACCCTTTTCCAAACTTAATTTCAAAACTTCGCCGTTTTATGGGGGGAAACGGAGTGCCGGTTGTTGGTTGTCAAGAGCCGTTGGTAGTCAGAATGCTGTAGTATTAATGCTAAGGAAGCTACTACTTCTCGAGGGAAGCTGAGGTAAGTACGTAATTCAATATTTGTTAGCTAAATATGCAAAATTAACTCTGGCTTTTCTTTTTTTGTAGCTAAGAGCTTGTCAACAGTGACTGGTAAATTCAAATAGTCAGATTAGCTCAAATTTGGTACTACAAAAGTTACCACTGCTCAAGAAAATGAGGTAAGAAAGCAATTTTGTATTTGTGTGCTAAAATTGATTGTCTTTTGTTTTTGTAGGTGAGAGCTTGTTGTCAAGAATTCAAGGTAATTCAGATGGTCAAAATAACTTCAATTTGATACTACAGAAGTTATCAATACTCAAGAATGAGGTAAGTAGTAATTCCATATTTGTTGGCTAAAATTATAAATAATAACACTGGTTTATTTTTTTTATCATAGCTGAGAGCTTGTTCAAGAGTTACTGGTAATTAAGATTATCAGAATGACAGATGTTTGATACTACAAAAGTTAACATTAATCAGGTAAGAGAGTGATTTTGTATTTGAAATAAAAGGTCACACCTGCTATTATAGTTTTTTGCATGAACTACAAGCTAAAACATAGTAACAATGCTTAGTTTTATGTTACCTAACTATCAGGCTCGCTCGCCATTTGTGCTCAAGCACACCACTAGTTGGCGAGCGAGCGAAGCGAGCGAGACAGTATTAGGGGTGGATAATGCAAAATCGGGTATATGTTATATGTATGTATGTATGGATGGTACGTATGCCCTTTAAACGCGTGCGCAGGGGACTTTTTTCTCCTAAAAACACGGCTTTTTAGGCTTCACCCTAGTTTATTCTGAAACAACAGCATTAAGCAAGCCTTACTTTATACTTAAGCTCCGAAGTGTGAGAAAATTCCGGCAAAAATGCTTGTTTTTCAGGACACAAAAAGTAGCTTCGACCGGTTACTATGGCATTGAAGACCCTTTTCCAGACTTTATTTCAAAACTTCGCCGTTTAAGGGGGATACGAAGTGCAGATTGTTGGTTGTCAAGAGCCATTGGTAGTCAGAATGCCGTAATATTAAAGCTAAGGAGGCTACCATTACTCTAGGAAAGCTGAAGTAAGTACGTAATTCCATATTTGTTAGCTAAATATACAAAAATAACACTGGCCTTTCTTTTATGCATCTAAGAGCTTGTTGTCAACAGTGACTGGTATATTCAAATAGTCAGAATGGCTTCAATTCGATACTATGGAAGTTACCACTGCTCAATAAAATGAGGTAAGAAAGTAGTTTTGTATTTGTGTGCTAAAATTGATTGTCTTCTGTTTTTGTAGCTGAGAGCTTGTCAAGAATTCGAGGTAATTCACATCGTCAAAGTAACTTAAATTTGATACTACAGAAGTTATCAATACTCAGGAAATTGAGGTAAGTAGTAATCCAAATTTGTTGGCTTAAATTACAAATAACAACACTTATTTTTTGTTTATTGTAACTGAGAGTTTGTTCAAGAGTTACTGGTAATTGCGATTATCAGAATGGCAGATGTTTAATACTACAAAAGTTAACAAATCAGGTAGGAGAGTGATTTTGTAGTTGTTTGCTGAAATAAAAGGTCATAACTGCTATTATAGTGTTTGCATATTAACAATACTTATTTTTATGTTACCTTACTATCAGGCTCGCTCGCCATTTGTGCTCAAGCACACCACTAGTTGGCGAGCGAGCGAAGTGAGCGAGACAGTATTAGGGGTGAATAATGCAAAATCGGGTATATGTTGTATGTATATATGTATGTATGTGTGGATGGTACGTATGCCCTTTAAACGCGTGCATGGGCAACTTTTTTCTCCCTTGACCCCAGTTTATTCTGAAACTGCAGCATTAAGCAAGCCTTACTTTATACTAAAGCTCCAAGGTGTGAGAAAATTCCGGCGAAAACGCTTGCTTTTCAAGAAACAAAAAGTTGATTCGACCCGTTACTATGGCATTGAAGACCCTTTTCCAGACTTAATTTCAAAACTTCGCCGTTTTATGGGGGTTGCGGAGTGCCTATTGTTGGTTGTCAAGAGCCATTGGTAGTCAGAATGCCGTAGTATTAATGCTAAGGAAGCTACTACTACTCGAGGGAAGCTGAGGTAAGTACGTAATTCCATATTTGTTAGCTAAATATGCAAAATAACTCTGGCCTTACTTTTTTGTAGCTAAGAGCTTGTTGTCAACAGTGACTGGTAAATTCAAACAGTCAGAATGGCTCAAATTTGGTACTACAAAAGTTACCACTGCTCAAGAAAGTGAGGTAAGAAAGTAATTTTGTATTTGTGTGCTAAAATTGATTGTCTTTTGTTTTTGTAGCTGAGAGCTTGTTGTCAAGAATTCGAGGTAATTCAGATAGTCAAAGTAATTTAAATTTGATACTACAGAAGTTATCAATACTCAGGAAATTGAGGTAAGTAGTCATTCCATATTTGTTGGCTAAAATTACAAATAATAACACTGGTTTATTTTTTTATCGTAGCTGAGAGCTTATTCAAGAGTTACTGGTAATTGAGATTATCAGAATGGCAGATGTTTGATACTACAAAAGTTACCATTAATCAGGTAAGAGAGTGATTTTGTATTTGTTTGCTGAAATAAAAGGTTATAACGGCTATTATAGTATTTGCATGAACTAAGCTAAAACATAGTAACAATACTTAGTTTTATGTTACCTAACTATCAGGCTCTCTCGCCATTTGTGCTCAAGCACACCACTAGTTTATTTTTATGTATGGACGTACGTATGTCATTTTGTACTGTGACCCTCCGTATTTTTGTGTTCGCTCCGCGTTCGACCCCGTCCCAAACTTCACTAAAAAGAATCCTCTAGTTTAGCGACCATTACCCGTATCACATTAGAAATTGAATTGTTTACCGCTTTGAATTGTTTTGCGGGTGGAGTTAAAATGCAAAAACTTATGGGAGCTCCATTTCTATTCGAGTTAGTGTCGGTGGTAAGTTAATACGCTGTTTGTCACAGTTATAAGCCCTACATTTACTTGAAAATTCATTGTCCACTAGACGAACCACGAAGGTAAGTCTTGCGTAGGTATGTTCAGTTGTGTGAAAGTATTGTGCGTTACAACTACTATTAAGAATATCACAAAATTTTTTTTATATAACGTGACTTTATTTTTTGCTTCTTTTTCAATTCAAACTGTTGCTGGGAGCGGTTACTATTAGTCTCGCGCGCCAGACCCTTTACCAACCTCTAGGGAAGGAAAGTGGTCTGGTGTCATTGCATACAAAGACTCGTTCCTTAGGAATTTACCGGGCGCAATTATTAGACCTCAATAATGCTATGAATCTCATTATTACATTATGAATAACATTAAAATCCATTCCGGACAAGCAGTTCAAATTAGTAAATGTCGTGCGCAGAAATGGAAGAAGTTCGTCTTTGTGTACTCTGCTCAGAAGATATTACTGCAAACAGGGTTAAAAGAAAACTCACTGGAAGTGTTGCTAACGTTGTTGGAGTTCTTGTGGAACTATTTGAAGAAGTCCTTCCCTCAGGTTGCACCTTGGATCATCAAAGTTGCACAACTATTATGTCTGCAGACCCTGTTTCCGAACAATGGAAACGATTTTAAAACTCAGAGAGGAGGAAAGTTCAGCTTTCAAGGATGCCTGTGATAAGGCAAGAGGTGCAATTCATTGCATTCCATTGGTGCATCAATCAACTTCAGATCCTTCTGTGTTTGCTTACAGATTCTTCTATAAGTCAACAGTCTCCTGCAGTTTCGGTATAATTAGCTGTTACTAGCTTATTATCATTGTAATAGCTATGCAATTATGAATTTATATTTCGCAGGTTACTATCGGTTACAAGAAGCCCAAGAAGTATATTCTAACACCTTCTCGTAAAAGGATATGCACAAGCATCACAAGAGGTAGCCATGTGTCATTGACAAGGAGGTGTTTAGAAAATGAGAACATTAGACTCTGTGTTCTAAATGGAGTTTGCAGGATGGTGCATAAAGAATAGCTACACTATGCTCCGATCTTGTGCCATCAGTTTTACGTGATAAGTCAACTGAACTTTTGAAGTCCTTCCAATGGAAGTGTTTGCTAGATGAGCTGGAATCCCATGCTCCAATACTACTGAACATTTTGAAGAGTTGCATTGGAGTTAGAAGGCCGGCATCTCAACAACAGGCAGTAATTGGAGTCATCACCACTATTCTATGCAAGAATCGAAGAAACTCTGCCTCATTTGTTCAGCCACGCATCCAAGATGATAAGATATATAATTGTTGTTGCTAAGAGTTTTAGGTTTATTCAGATAAAATATACTGTACAACATGAAAATGTAACAACCATCTATGTTTATATTTAATGAGGCAAATTAAAACAAATTATTTCTTAACATCCTGAAGTGTGGTAACTTTTTGAGGAAAATCCAATTGTTGCTGAAATGCCTCTCTGTAACAAATACTGACAAACTGGTAAATATTTTCATGTTTCACAGTAATCTTCTGATTATCACAATATTCAGGTTTTTCATTTCTAGGCCATTTAGGAGACATTTCGCCCCCACCCCCTTAAAATAGTTTTGCCTTCCTAAAAAGCCATTTTCTTTAATTTTTTGAATTTTATCATTTTTTCAGGTATTTGAAAGTTCCAGTTATGTATGTCACATAGTACTACTGTTAGGCTCTTGGATGTAATTGGTAAAGATTTTGATTCTGAAGTATTGCAATGGAAGGAACTGATAGAGACTGAACTGATGCAGTCCTTTCCTCTCAGCAATGTAAGTAATTTCTAAACAATGTATTTCTTTTGATGTTGCTACTACAAATAGTTTTGTATAATCATTATTTCAGGTTTCTCCAGCAATACCTAATATTACGCCCACAGATTTATCGAGTGATTCATCTGGTAGTATATCATCAGCTTTGAAGTTACCTATTGCCTCTGTTGAAGATGATTCATCATCTCTTGCTTCATCTAAATCTGATGATTCAATGTCTCAAGATAGATCATCACAGAATTACATGCCTTTATTAAGTAGTACTTCTGCAGATGAGCCCAATTGCCCTAGCACTTCCACTGATGCTTTTGTTCAACACCATGAAGATACTATTCAAAGTTCCTCTGGGAAAAATCAAGATGTTCAACAGCATAGTGAAGATCAGATTACAAAATCCACTTCAAGCTTGTACAAATTGGTCTTTGACAACATTGACAAATCTGTGAAACCACGATATATGCGATCAAATGTACAAAGTCACTGCATTATGTACACATGTATTGTGTAAAGGATCGTATTGATTTTTCAGGACTATCGCAAGTTCCAAAGTCTATTGATATAGATGATTCCCTTTATTCTATTTTACCAAGTGATAGAGACTATAACTGTCTTAAACAAAATGTTGCTATTCTCATTGCAAGAATTATACATGAACATACACATTTTTTCGGAGAAGACCTCAAAAGATTGATTCCAACACATGTTCCTCACCAATATACAAATCAGATGACTGTCAAGTCAGAAGTGGTAAGCAAACACACTATCCATGATCTATGATTTATTTCATGTGTAAATTTAGGTTTCTCTTGGTGTTTTACCCAAAAGTGAAATGAGTCATGAAGAAATGTCAGATATATATTCTTGTGCAATGCAAAAATATGTTCCATGCAAGCCTTTTATCAAGACATTCAATGTGGAACCATTCACTCAGACCGATTACCAGCTTTTTCTTACTTTGATTGGTGGTGACCAATTGACAATTTCCTATGCTAGAGGTTGCATTAAACTTCAAGACAATGCAGAAAATAGCTTGGACAAACTCAGTGGCCTCCTTCCTGTAGTGGAGGACTGGCATGCTAAAGTATGTTTCTTGCAAGTAAGTAGTTTTGATATATTTTGGAAATGATTAATTTACACATTGCCGTATCCATATATCTAGGTGATTCTACAAGGCTTTACAAGACGTCATCAAGTATGCAACGTGGAACATTATTTCAATTGCGGAATTTATGTAACCACAGAAACATTTCCACCTCAGTGAAAGCTAATGTAAATGCTTGGGAGGATTTCATAGATGTGATTACCAAAGGCCACATATTAACTGCTGCTCTTGAATATCTTGGCATGACATCTCTAGATAGCTTGCCAGATCCTTCAATTGTTGATCCAAACATTTGGATGGAAGACAGTAAGTATAGAAAATTGTTGGATGTAGCTACACAAGTAGTTAACAAACATGTAGATCTGGCCACCGAATTTGACAGAAAAGATAGTGAGCTAAAGGGTACTGTATATTCTTATGCATGTGAAACTTTAGTTTGAGTCTACTGTTGATGGAGTTCAAGGATGGTATTCGAGAAGGAGACGGTAACAGAGTGATGGCAGTGTGGAAGTATTTTTTCCTAATTTTCAAGTCTTCTGGGCACAAAAATTATGCCATAGAAGCATTCACTATGCTTTCTCAGTATTATTTCGTGTTATCACCACAGCTTGCTGAACAACTGAAGTGGTCCATGTTTATAAACAACCATGGCAAATGTGGAAGAAATATAGGTATGGATGTGAACACTTAAATCGGTTATGTAAAACAGCAATTGAAGGTTTGGGAGCCAACAAAAGCAAAAGAGCAAGATTGAGAATAGGAAGAACAGTTGGAATGTTGGAAGCTTTACTAAACAATTTTGATAATGACAATGATGTTACAAATATAAGTCAAGCCCATACTGCAAGGAATATAAAAAAAGATCTGAATATAGTTGTCAAGGAGCTGCAAGAAATTCAAGCATCAACAGAACTTCCAACAAAATACATAGTACATTTAAAAACTTAAGCACAAATATAATTAGAACTAGCTATTGATGAAAAGGCATTGAAGGAGTGGATGATAAACAATATGGCAAAATTACTTCATTAATTATAACTGTATGTAGTGCTATCATATCAATATACTTATGATTTAGAGAATAATATATGAAACTTGTTTAATGTATCACAATTACCACAGTGGCATTTAGTCTTACATACATCACAACATGTACACAGTGAATCAGTTTTAAATTCTTCACAATCATCAAAATCTTCAAACAATACTGCTCTGCGACACTGGCTCTCTTCATTAATACAGTACTTAATCATCTGATGTGAAACATACTTCTTATTTAGGTCCCCCTTTCCGTAATAAGTAATGGCATAAGACTTTAAGCCATCCCTTCAAGCACGACCAGACTCCTGCACATACATCTCGCTGTCTTCAGATACTCCCCAATGTACTATCACCCTGACATCTGGAGAATCAATGCCCATTCCAAATGCTATCGTGCATATTACCACACGTAATTGTGATACACTTGTAAAAATTTTAACTATTGTGTCTTTGACTGATTCTTGAGTACATCGAGTATACATCTCTACCAGTCTATACCGAGATAAATCAGGAGCTTCTCTTGGTTCAGTAAAATTCTTGGATAAAGATCTTTTAAAATGACTATAAATAGAAGTAACTTCAGAATACTTCCTGCAAAAAATAATAATTCTGTCCATCACAATTCTTTCCTCCAACAACTGCTGAACAATTGGGTCAAAAACTCGCTCAATGGATGATTTTTGAGCAACGCAAAAATATATATTGTCTTTTATTGGTCTTAAATAAAAGATTTTAAGTTTAAGCATATGTAGGGTCGAAAATATTGACTTTGCCATGATATTTACTCCTTCAGAAATTATACTTCGTAGCTCACCTAACTGTGAAAACTCCCTACGGAATGTTTCGCCCCTGCAATAGCAATAAAACAAATATGAAATAATAAATAAAACACCTAATATGTTGTACCATTTCTTTATGCAATAGCTTCATCAATTACAACACCCACAAGATGGGAACGGTAAGTTGCTGTACACAAAACTCTCCTCCATTCTATAGTACAAAATAAAGATTCTGGAGATATAAAAACCAGTTGATATTGTCCCATGTTTATAGCTTCCTTGATAACAAACCAGATAGCTTCTTTAAAGAAGAAAGGAGTGACTGCTGCTTATGCTGGAGATGAAGATGTTGTTATAATAGATATTAATGGAGAAATCACTAGCACAATTGATTTGCCTTGTTCATTTCTCAAAATATCAAATACCCTAGGCAGAACTGCAAAACACAGAGACTTGCCAAATCCGGTAGGAAGAGATACCAACACCATAGTTGCCAACTTTTAGATACAAAATGTAGGGACAACTCGCGCCTGAAATTTTTTGCCACGACCAGGCCTCTTTTAAATTAAACCACGCCCCTTTTGCCACGTCCACATGTACATGTACATCGAAAAGATTCAGTGGTAAATGTAGTCTGGCGTAGCCGACCCTTTACCTCTTCTATATTGGGGAATGGGGGAGGAAAGGGTCTGGGGACAGTAGTACTAATGACCAGTTCTAGCGCCAGATTCTTATATTCATAGCCCTTAAATAGTGGGTGTGGTTTTAAATAATTGGTGGGTGTGGCGTGCCACTCATTTTTTTCCTAGAAGGTTGGAACCTCTATGTGCAACCACACAAATCTCATTATAGCCGTGTAGTGTTTCCGGAGCTACAAAAATTATCCTAGTAATTTTTTTTGTAGCATTGCCGTCCTCAAGAGCTCGATACTCTGCTATGGCGGATTCACATTTACCTTCTATCCTGCGTGCAGCGGCTTCTTCCCTCGGTTACCCATATTTAAAAATGGAGCAGGAACAAGCTATTACCCACTATGTGAATGGAAATGATGTGTTGCATAGTTGCCAACCATCCCGATTCTGGCGGGCAATCCCGACATTCTAGCTCCAGTCCCGACATCACCGACCAGAGAGGGTCCGAGGCCAGGAAATGAAGGCTAAACTGTAACAGTACAGCTCGAGACTTAGTTTAGCTAGCTATGGCCCGAGTAGGGTCAAAGTACAGTTATTTTTAGTCATAACGCAAGAAAGCAACTCGCCGATCACTTCACAAAGACTAAAAACAAGTTCACATAACAAATCATCAGTTCACAAAACAAATCATCAGTTCACGATCAATCACCATTTACCATAGTCTGGCGTAGCCGACCCTTTACCTCTTCTATATTGGGGAATGGGGGAGGAAAGGGTCTGGGGACAGTAGTACTAATGACCAGTTCTAGCGCCAGATTCTGGCGCTAACCACTAATTTTAAAAGTTTACCGCAGAGGTTTAATTACGGATAGCCGTTTGATTGCGAATTTTTCTGCAAACTTGAGAGGCTACAAAGGTATGGCTAGTGGAGACCGAGCTGAAGCTGTAAAAGTGGTGGCGGAAGGAGTAGCTAAGCGCTTGGGATACAGCGGCTTGAAGAGCTTACAGGAGGAAGTGGTAGTAAGCTTTGTTACAGGACATGACGTTTTTGCAATTCTTCCCACTGGCTATAGAAAGAGTTTATGCTACGTCTGCTTGCCAGAAGTTTTTTATTTACTGGACTCACCACCACTACCTTCCATCATCATAGTAGTGTCCCCACTAACAGCAATCATTGAAGATCAAGTAAATATTGTTTTAATGTTATTAGAAGTTTGCTAATCAACTAGCTGATAACTGTACATATAGGTGCAGCTCTACTCGTCCAAGGGTGTAGCTACTGGTAGTGTCACAGGAGAGTCCAGTGCAGCTATGCTGGACAGTGTGTATAGAGCTGAGCATCAGCTGTTGTTTTTCACACCAGAGATGATTCTCCGGAAAAAGTGGCGGAAACTTTTGCAGAGAGATGACTATAGACAAAGAGTGAAGGGAATGATTATTGATGAAGCACATACTGTTAAGAAATGGTAAGTTGTTTACAATAGGTTTTTCTAAAAATGCAAGCCAGTTATACATTAAAACTATGCAAGAAGATGTATATTTTATGTTGGCTGTTGATAATTGCAGGGGAGAAACATTTAGACCAATCCTGACCCATATAGGTGAAGTCAGAAGTATTTTGCCTGAGTCTGTCAACCTTTTGGCCTTGACTGCTACAGCAACTACTACAGTTCGTACCAGCGTGTCTGAAATACTTGGCCTACAGAATCCTATTGTTATTGTAATGTCACCTTGCAAGAACAATATTGTGTATGCCGTAAGTAAATTTAATAACATAGACACTTTCGCACCCTTACTCGATCGGTTACGTACGGATGGAGTAAGAGCACCTAGAACAATTATTTACTGCCAAAGGTATGATGATTGTAGTAGTCTATACATGTATTTTAAGCATGGGCTAAAAGAGAAGTTCACATACCCCACTGGAGCTCCTGACCTATCAAAATTCAGATTGGTGGAAATGTTTTGCGGATGCACTGACTTGGAGGTAAAGAACCAGATCATCAAATCATTTGGATCAGAATCCCAGCTACGTATAGTGTGTGCAACTATTTCATTTGGGTTAGGAGTCGATTGTCGCGATGTAAGGCAAGTAATTCATTTGGGGTCACCCGAAGACATAGATGCCTATATTCAAGAAACTGGTAGGGGTGGAAGAGATGGAAAGCACTCGTTAGCTTTACTCTTAAGCCACAAGCGAGGAGGGAAATTTGTGTGCGAGAAATCAATGCTACAATACGAGAATAATAGCACTATTTGCAGACGAAACTTATTATTTCAAAATATAGACAATTACAAACCATTTCAAACTGATTACAAGTGCATGTGTTGTGATGTTTGTAAGCGTGTTTGTCAATGTGGATCTTGTTTTGATAATCAAAAATCATTTGTGTATTTGTAATATTGTCAATTCATTAATTACATTAAAATTTTACATGTCCCTGGATCCAATCAATAATCACAGCTGAAGGTTTCGCATGCAGAATATTCCTTGGATTGGGGAAAGATGGGTAATACCTGCCAGTAATTTCAGTGAAAATAGACATTTCTTGTAACTCTTTTAGAATAATGTTCATGTCAGCTCTTGAGTTCGGCACATTGTGAGCAGAAGAACCACTATCTGAAATTTTGTTGTCTGCATCAAAAGTGTCCATTACTGCTGATATTGTTCCAAGGGCCTCTGCTACTCGCTGAATGCACTGGGGTGTCTTGTTTGCACCAAGGCTCTTAACAGCTGATTTACAAATACGTATCTGGTGCTCACAATGAAGATCATTGGGAATGTTTTTCCCAGGACAACCATGTACGTTAATGAATCTTGTCCATATAAATTCCATTGCTTGGCGCTTAGATAAAATATAATCATAGTTGAGAAGAAAATTTAGGGTCTCGTTTGCATAGTTTTTTCTTCCCGAGTTTTGAAAAATAGGCAGCATATACCTGTAGCAACGCAAAACTCGATCACCATCTCCTTCCTTGATGGCATCTCGGAATTCCAGATAAAACAATCCAAAACTCAATGCTTGCTTCGCATACAAGTAAATCCTGTCATCTTGACGAGAAGAAGAGCTTTGAGGGTCCGATGCAGAAGAGTTGTACGTAAATGAGAAAAATGTCTTCATGAAATCATCTATAATATGATTTAAGACTTTCCCTCTCTCACATTCAGGCTCCATCCAAGTATCTGTACCTTTGGGAGCATAATTTGTAGTTGGAATTTCATGCATTTCTGACATACCCAGCATTTTCATGGCAGCAGCAACTATAAGACACTCTACAACCAAAACGATAAAATCATCACATGCGTCAAAACTCTCAATCGGCACTTTGACCACATTACTGCGATTAATAGTGTTTCGAAGTTGATAAAGTGTCCCATGTTCAGTGACTGACTTGGCCGAATAATAGTACTTCCAGAGAACCTATACAGAAAAAGATAATATTAATCTCATCTACTATCTATACGTTCTGTTTACTTATCTTACCCCCAATAAGTTTGCCTTTGTATGCCAATCCTCCAAAGTAGGAATGAGACCTTCTAGCCGCTTTGATGGTGTTTCACCATTAAGTTTAGCCTTTATAGCTGACTTGGCTCTAGCTGCAGTCATCTGATCTCCACCAATAATTACTTTGTGCATCCTTTCATTCACCACTTCTACTCTGTCAGCCTCGCCAACAGCTACTTCTTCAGTCCATGAGACAGACGGAACAAACTGGTGTAAATGAGCCATTATATCTACCATATCTCCTCCTTTTGCTTCATTTTTTAATAGGACACCAAGAGGAATCTGTAGTACATACATACATGCATATATATACATACATACATACGTATGTACGTGCGTGCATGCATACATACATATACATACATACATACATACATACATACATACATACATACATACATACATACATTATACATACATACATTTAATACACACGCTTTTTGGAATTTAACACTTAAACAATATCCTGACACAACAACACATAATTAACTGATGTCTCTGCACACACTCATGTAAAGCTAGTATGAATAAAGCTTACCACTTCTGATTTGCTGCTCATTTCGTTGTAATAACGATGCTTAATATGCCAATCAACAAGACCATCAAAAGTCATTCCAAAATAAGGAAGATGAGTGCATAGTATCCTGGATATCAGTATGGAAATGTTGGCCTTCAAGGATTGGTCGTCATGTGGTGTCGGCAACAATGACTTAGCAACTGATCTAACATCTAAACATGAATTATCAATTCTAACATCAGATAGAGCACTAAAATCTATTCTGTTTAGGACACCATACGAGTAGAAATAGTGCAGCAACTCAGTCTGTCTGTCTGAACGCATGTGACGTCTTCGAACATTTTTATCTAAATTGTCCCCACACAAACGAAACCCGTTCCATGCTGGCTTGCTGTATTCTTTTTGTATTAGAAGAGATCTTTCCAATACTTCTGGTGGTCTTGCAATCTGCAATTCTTGAGATACAAGAGAATCCTCAGTCATGTTATCAAGAGCAAAATCATCTGATGTGCAGCTCTCATCACTAGAAGAGAACATTTCATCTGTGTTAATATCATTCTCTTCTTGCTCAGACATTTCTTCTTCAGACTCAGACTCTGATTCAGTGTCTGATTCAGTGCCCGATTCAGAAGAATCAAAGATGCAAAATGCTGCACTGTCAAATTCTTCTCCCTGTTCTCCTTGTGTTTCCTACATATTGACGATAATATTAAGGTTTTAAAAATTACAGCCAAGGTCATATCCAGGGAGTGGGGAAGGGGGACTTATGCATCTCTCCCAATTATCTAGCTATATTATTTTAGTCCCCTTCCTTTGTATAAACTTTATCATCACTTACAGCTTCAACATCAGTAGGCAGAGATGGCAACAGTGAGTCCCTCCATTCCCTGACAGGCTTGTCATAATCTTTTCCCAAGTCCTTCACCATCCTTATTGTTGTTTTGTGAGAAACTGACAGGAATATTTTCTGCAACCTCTCATACACCTACCCGAACAGTATAATTAATTTGAATCATCATAAAAACATTTTTCTTACCTGTTTGCCACTATGTCCTGCATACAGTAACAATGCTATGATTTTGTGAACTAAATTCATTCGGCAATACCTGTATTTCAACAAAATTGCAAAACACATACCAATAGCTGCCACCCGATTTGACCGGGGTTGCTTGGTTTTTGTACATGCCATAAGTATTTGATACATCAGTGGAGCATTGCATTCAATCTCTGAAATAAATACTTTCCATTTGAACTCCTTCATAGCATTACAATCTCTCTGGAGTACTGAATTTACTTCAACTGAACACAACATCTTCATCTCACTATGTATCAAACGTGCAACTTTCTGCATAATGTATTCCCTTATTCTGGGATCAGCAAAGCACTGATCAGCAACACCTTTCTTATGCCCTCTTGCGGCTGCTTTGCTGATGTGTCTTCTGTGCGGTGTTTGCAGTTGATATTGCTTTATACCTGATTTGTTGCCAATAGCCACCTACAAAATCAAACAGCTTTAGTCATAATTTTATACGTGTAAAGTAATAAGATACATCAACCTTTACTTTCTTTCCTCATCCATGTGGATGTTAATCAGCATAGCTAATTGCACCATGTGGACTAATTACCTACTTATAACATTTCATATTCTTTGCTCCATTTAGTGCACATATTGGTGGAACTACACACACATACACAGCATGCACACATACACATACACAGCATGCACACACACACATACACAGCATGCACACACACATACACAGCATGCACACACACACATACACAGCATGCACACACACAGACATACACACACCACACCTATGAATGCCAAGAGGCAGGACTTTGTAATGGAAAGTGGTTAGCTATTGGGGAGTGGTTAGCTATGCACCTCTGTGGGAAACTTGCTGGACATGTCAAAAGCTTAACAGAATTTAAGACATTAACACGCTTTTGAAGTAACTAACTCATTCACCATGTTTATAGATAACAGAAGTGCTTCTGTAAAATCAGCCAGCTAAGGCTAGTACACCACACACACACACACACACACACACACACACACATACACACACACACACACACACATTTACACACACAAATTAAAAAAGTAAATTCTTTTGATACCACCCTGCACTAGCAGGCACTGTGAGCTGTGCAAAAAAGCTCGGCTAGGAACTCACAAGCTTTCCTCATAGCAAGTGATGTGCTGGTGGGAGGCTGAAAAAATAGAAAAAGCCAGATGAAGTGTGGTAGTGGGAAAGGCGGGGACACAACCACACAACCACCACACACACACACGCACATACACACTGAGTTCGACTCTGCGCTCAGCTAATTCAGGTTTTATGTGAGTCAAGGAGATTAAAATACGGATTACCAATATCAAAAACATTTTTTGCTTTTTCAAATTATCACAATACAAGTTCACAAATTAACTCATTGACTACTGAATACCAGGAGGCTGATTTTACAAAAATATGTACAAAGGTCATTAAAATATTAATAAAGACTCTAATAAAGGCAAGTAAATACATATGCTTCTGAAGTAAAGCTGCACTTGCCCTATTGAAGGTTTCTAATAGTCTAAACAGGCCACACCTACTATTATAAAAGGCCACACCTACTTTAATTACATCCGAATTTTATTGCACTCTAACATTTCTCTATACTTCTTGTTGTATCTTGGGCATAGAATGAGGTAGATAAAAAAAAAAAAAAATTGTGATTCAGAACAAACTATTGACTTCATTGGTTCCAATTGAAAAAGCTTTATCATTTACACCAACCAAGAAATAAATCAAACATTAGGAATAATAAAATGATGAAAAAATGGTTACAAGGATGTGAAACTTCTCAAAACAAACACCAATGCACATGTGCCTCCTCCCACCACCAGATTCTGGATTTGCTCTAGCTAATAAAAGAGACTTGGTTAGCTGTTCCACTAACATTATATGGAACTGCTGATTGGTCTTGATTCCAGAATCAAGATTATTTTGTCTGAACATAATAGATAAGTTCAAGATGCAACACACACACATGCTCACACATGTACACATACACACAGTTACTAATTCAATATCTGATCATCTTCACTGTCTTGCTGTTCATCCTCACTGAGACATTCTTGCTCTAGCTCAGCTAAACTCTCATCTAGAAGCAGGTGAACTTCTTTAGCGGTGAATACAGCCTTAGTTGCCATACTAGAAGTCAAGGCTCCACTTTCTAAAGTGATAACTTCACAATAGAAGGAGCTATAGAGCTAGCAAAGACTTCAGAATAATTTCCTGTTCAATGACAGCTTTGTTGCCTTGGTTGCACAATTGGTAGCTAGGGTAAAAAAATGAAATTTGACCACAGTATTTTGTGGGTCAATTTGACCCACCATAGGAGCAAAGATCACATTTTCATTAGAGGTGATTTACTGCATATTAAAGTTATGGCCTCTAATTAGGCTCCATTACACCGCTTACAATTAACTAATTCATAATAGTCATGAATACTACTTACAGCTACTGGAGGTGAACTTGAATCAATAGTTTGAACTTCCACTCTATATTTTCGTGCTGCCATGACATTACTTTCATTGCTTCTTTTTCTGCTCGGTGTACCAGGATGATCAGAAATTGAACTTCTGTTAGCTTCCTTCAAATTTTCCAAGCTCATTCTTACTTCAGACAAAAGCTTAGCTAATTTCTCATACTTTCTAAAGCAGTGGCGACACATTACTGCCTCTTGCTTCTCTACGCTTTCAGTAAGTTCTCTCCAAACTTCTAACACTCTCTCACTAGAATTGTCACTTGAGTGAGATCCATGCATCCTCCTTCTGTCCTTGGGTAGTTTGGAAAGATTTAACCCACAGCCTATGCAGGCAACTACATCTACTGCAAAGGAGCATCTTTGGGATTCTTCCATTTTGCAGAACAACAACTATAGCTCAGCATCTTTTAAACCACGCATGCGCACATATTTATGTGATAATTTTATGCTTTCATTTTTGGATCAGTATTTTTGTTTAGCTTTATTGGTGCAAGCCGGATGCTTCACATTGCCACAGACGCGCGCTACTGGAGGCCAGTAAACCTCTGCGGTAAACTTTTAAAATTAGTGGTTAGCGCCAGAATCTGGCGCTAGAACTGGTCATTAGTACTACTGTCCCCAGACCCTTTCCTCCCCCATTCCCCAATATAGAAGAGGTAAAGGGTCGGCTACGCCAGACTATCTCATAACGTGATGTAAAAATCCAAGCTAAGTTACTGTATTATTATCTTCAATAAAGCAGTCGTCAATTATTTTGATGATGGCTTCTATTGTGATTATGGCTTGACACATTGAACAATATATCACTGACATAAATGTGTATTTTGGAAGTTTGCTAGCATGAGCTACGGAGTGGCAAATATAGAATTGGTATTTAGGAAGACAGCTATCACACCAAAGATGGGTCCATATCGTGGTTGGTTGGTATTTTTCTAATCTTCTGGACAATATCAAGTATTATTAAATATTTATGTCAAGCATTAACGCTTACTAGCGAATCATATAAATTCCACTTCTGATTTCACTGTTGTTGCGCAGTCTCCTTGATGGAAACTGTAGAGTTGGCGTCCCTTTCCCGTCCCGCAGGTGTTAGATCAGCTTAGCTAAAAGTAGCTAGGGCAGTTAACTTAAGAATGGCAGTTTAGATAAAGGTGAGTTTAATGAAGTAATAGAATAGAGTAAGTCAGGGAGAGAGCAGACGTCAAAACACAATACGCAACATGCGCACATATATACGTAATGAGTATGACACGGTTCAGTGGTTTGCCGCAATCCCATGAATCTCATTACCGCATGCGGAAATGAGATATGGAAAAGGGCGGAGGACAGATGAATTAGAAAGCAGATAAGAGACGAATACAGGTACAGGTAAGATTAGAAATAGACTGAAAGAGAGCAAATACAACAGATAAACACATGATACATAATATTCAGTTTCAAAGTTCAGTTCTGTGTGCAGTTGAGGATCGGGCCGGCCGGGCTTGATTTAGAAGCTCTGTTCGGGTATGAATCCCGAACATACTCCGGGGGGAGCAGCTGAGGGAGTGTGGTCAGATGAGGCAGAGTTTGCAGAGTCCTGTGGTGTAGATTCCTTGGCAGATTGCAGGTCCTCGTCAGCGTCAGTGACCAGATGGACCAGGCGGTGAACAGGTCTTTGGTATATTTTGCCACGGCAACGTAGTGTGGCTACTCTGGAGACACCGTCGTCTCCGGAGTGCAGCTTGGTGATGATGGCCAGGGGCCAGGATCTTGAGCGCAGTGACTCGTCCTTGACGAGGACCACATCTCCGACATGGAAAGTGTAGCCTGGACGGAGCCATTTTGCTCGGGCAGAGCAGCTTGCCAAATAGGCGGAGAGCCAGTACCTCCAGAGGTCTGCTTGGAGACGTTCCGTGAGGTTCCAGCGGCGAAGTAGCGTCAGTTTGCCGGTGGAGGGCAGTTTCGTAGGAGGGGCACGTAGAGGACGACCCACCAGGAAGTGTCCTGGGGTAAGCAGATTATCCTCGCTGAGGTCATCAGAGTGGAGGGGTGAGATCGGTCTCGAGTTCAGAGTCGCTTCGACCTCTGATAGCAGTGTCGTCAGTTCAGACCAGGTAAGTGCGTGTGGAGTTATGATCTTCCGGAGGACCAGCTTCATGGCCTTCACGGCAGCTTCCCACAACCCCCCAAAATGAGGGGCGCGGGGTGGAATGTTGTGCCAGGTGAGACCGGTGGTGGTACAGATCCGCATCAGCTGGTCCTTGTGGCAGTCAGATTTTGCCATCTGTTGGATGGCACGGATCTCCTCCGTGGCACCAACGAAGTTGGAGCCATTATCGGAGAACACATGTTCGGGGCAGCCACGCCTCGCAATGAAACGGCGGAGGGTGGCCAAGAAGTCAGGTGTCGACAGGGTCTCACAGAGTTCAAGGTGCACAGCCTTCGTGGCCATGCAGACGAATACTGCAACATAGCTCTTGAGAAGGACAAGTTTGCGGGTGTATCCAGTTCGCAACGTCACTGGCCCAGCGAAATCTACTCCTGTGTTGGCGAAGGGTGTGGCAGGCGTCGTCCTGACAGCAGGAAGAAAACCCATAACCTGCGTTACAGGCTGGGCCAACACCCGCTGGCAGGTGACACACTGCCTTGACACGCCTTTCAGGAAGTTCCTTGCCCCAGGTATGACATAGGAAGTTGACAGTATGGACATCAGGGTGGAGGTGCCAGGGTGACCATATGCACGGTGGAGAGAAGTGAGTAGGAGACGTGTGATAGAAGACTTGGATGAGAGTGGGATGAGTTCGACAGCTGTGTTTGGTGCGTCCGGGTTCCTCACTCGGCTGAGTGCGACGAGGTGACCGGCAGGTGAGAGCTTGATGTGGAAGTGGCGCAGAGTGTGGCCTTTCGGTAGAGGAGACTGGGTGCGTGCAGCTTGGAACGCGTCAGAGTAGGACTCCAGTTGTGAAAGTCGGTAGAGCGCAGCTTTGGCCCGTTCGATTTCAGTGCAGGTGAGTGATCCAGCGATACGTTGAGCAGATGAGTGACGACCGTTGTGAAGAAACCTAAAGACATAACAGAGAACACGTACAAGAGAGAAAAAGGAAGCACGAACAGTTGCAAGGTCACGAATAAAAGCCAGTTGAGAAGGGGACAGAGTGTTAGAGGATTTGATGGACACAGAATAGATAGGGATAGGAGGCTTAGAGCGGAAGGGAGGAGGCCAGTTCGGGGAAGACAGAGTTAACCACTTGGGCCCGTGCCACCAGAGTTCGGAGGAGAGGAGATCTTGTGCGCGGACTCCTCTGCTTGCTAGGTCCGCAGGGTTATCGGAGGTGGGCACGTGGCGCCAGCGTTCAGGTGGGATGAGTTCCTGTATTGCAGCCACACGGTTGGCTACAAACCGGTTCAGGGCAGATGGTGCTTTGGGCAGCCAAAACAACACAATTTGGCTGTCTGTCCAAGTGTAAGCAGCTTGAAGTGGCAGATGTAGCAGGTCGAGCGTTCGTTTCATCATCCTGGCCAGGAGTAAAGCCCCACAGAGTTCAGCTTTAGGTATGGTGACGGGTTTGGTGGGCAGTACCCTGGCCTTCGCGACGATCAGCGAAGAAGAGATCGAGTCTGGAGCCTTCGTCCGTGCGTAGATCACAACGCCGTACGCCACAGAGGAGGCGTCGCAGACGCCGTGGAGAGTATCAGATGAGTCAGATGAAGAGCAGATAGGGGTGAGCCGAGGGACAGGGTGGTTGTGAATGGCTGGCAGATCAGCGGTCCAGTCTTGCCACCGCTGGAGCAAGTCCTCGGGTACCTCTTCGTCCCAGGTGAGTCCCCTCTTCCAGGTGTCCTGGAAGAGAATCCTCGCAGATACGACCACTGGAGCGAAGAGGCCGAGGACATCGAACACTCCAGCGGTGACGGAGGCGATCACCCGTTTGGTGACCTTGGCAGGCAGGTGGCAGATCTGGGACGGCTACATGGAGGACGTCGGTACGGGTGTCCCAATGGACTCCGAGTGCTTTGTGTGCAGCAGGAGAGACGGAGCAGGAGTCACTCTCTAACAGGTCAGATGGAATCAGTTGTCGGAGAGCAGGATCGTTGGTCCGCCACTTCCTCAGATTCATGCCGGCTGAGTAGCAGAGGTCTCGCAGATCCTGAAACAGGTTGAATGACAGTTCGGTGGATGAAGTTCCGGACAACATGTCATCGACATAGAAGTCCGAGAGTACGGCCTGAGCAGCGATGGGGTGAATAGACAGATGAGTGGTGGCGTGGCGGCGCAGCACTTGAGTGGCCAGAAAGGGTGAGGATTTGACTCCGAACGTGAGTCGTCGCATTCGAGCATCACGAATGGAGCCGTCGGCCGCTCTCACCAGGAACCGGTGCCAGTCCCGCTCCTCCGCGTTCAGCAGTATCTCCCGGAACATCTTCGAGATGTCCGCGGAGACAGCGGAGACATGGCAACGGAACCTGATGAGGACATCAGGTAGGGGAGGGTACAGGTTCGGTCCCACAAGGAGCTGGTCGTTGAGTGACGAGCTGGTAGATGTCCTCGCGGAGGCGTCAAAGACAGCCCGCAGTTTGGTAGAGGTGGAACTGTCCTTGAGCACAGCATGGACAGGCAGATAGTATGAGGGCAGCTTCAGTTCTTCAGGTGGGACCTCCTCGGCGTGGCCGAGAGTGAAGTACTCCCGGACCACGTCTTGGAAGTCTTGCAGATGTCCACGTGTCTTGAGGGACCTCTCACTGGCGAGGAGCCGAGAGAGGGCTTGTCGACGGCTGTCTCCCAGTTCAGGTGGGGAGTCCGTCCTCGGTAGAGAGACCGAGTAACGGCCGTCTATCAGCTGGCAGCTTTGGTCAAACTGGTCCAGCGCAGATCGTTCCTCGTTGTTGATGGTTGGAGCTTCGGGGACTTGGTCCAGCTCCCAGAGTCTGGAGATGTCAGTTGCAGTGTTGTGGTTGGTGGTGACAGTGTTCACGGCAGGTTGGGCGTCCAAATCCAGGGGACATGAGAGGCAGAGCCCCAGTTGGGTGGGCAGAGCTCCCAAGTCTCCAACCTCGAACGGCTTTCCGGTGGTCAGTGTGGTCAGCTGTGAGATTCCGAGTACCAAGTCGACCCTCCCGCCGAGCTCGGCGTCGGCGAGGGTGTAGTGTCGCAGGTCCGGCAGATTTCGGATCCCAGCTACGTTCGCCGGTCTGGCAACCGGCTCCAAGGAAGGGATGAGTGTGAAGGTCAGATCCGGCAGCTTAAATCCAAGATCTACAGAAAAAACAGAACAATTGACAGTGTATTGGCACCTGGCGGTGCCAGAGATCCCAGTGACGGGAATGGGGTCATGCCTCCGCGGCAGACCCAGAGATGCGGCCAGGCTTTCCGACATCATCGGAATGGCTGCACCGGCATCCAGCAGGGCTCGGGCGAGCACAGTTCTGCCTCCGCAATCGAAGGCGACCATAGCAGAGTACAGTGAGGCCGCACCTCGGGAAGAGGCTGCAGGTTGGCTGACCATCATTGGAGCAGGTTGGCTGACCATCATTGGAGCAGGTTGGGTGGTGTTGGTGGTAGGTGCCTCCCTCTCGCGATGCAGCAAGGAGTGGTGGCGACCATTACAGGTTCTGCATGAAAATTTGCTGGGGCACGACTTACAGCCGTGTCCCTCAGATAGACAGTTAAGACATACCTTACGCTCCCTCACGATCTTGTTCCGTTTGTCCACGTCATATCCAGTGAAGGATGCATATCTGGACAGAGTGTGGGATTCACCGCACACCGGACAGTGTAGTGCGGTCCTCCGGGGGGGAGGCAGTTTGGTAGGTACAGGTCTGGAGCGATCGTGTCCAAGTGGGGGCGGTCTAGCAGGCAGAGCAGATGGAGTGTGCAGGTAAGAAGAACTGGGTACAGGCTGGATGCTGCGACCTCGGAGCTCCTTCTTCTGGAGTTCGACGAACTTCATGAGGTTGTCAATGTCAGGTGGGGTGTTGGGTGGCCTGTGGCGCAGCCACTCACGACGGCACTCCGGCGACATGAAGTTCGAGGCCGACATGGCCAGGAACGCGCCGAGTGAGTCTCCCACAAGGGAGCAGAATTTGTTGTAAGGCAATATGAAATTGTCATAGAGGGCATCCATGTCTGCAGAGGATAAAGTACATGAATTAACAGATAAGACTTTACGTATTATGAGTGGGGCCAGAACGTCTGGCGCTCCGAAAATGGCCTCCAGCTTGTCCAACATGTCGTCGAGTGGCATGTCGTCCGTAGGCAGGTTGTGTAGGACCTTGAGGCCTTCGGGGTGCTTAACAGCTTTAATAAGCAGACCCTTCACCTCCAGGGTGGAGTGGCCTCTTGCACGTTTCTCAATTGTCCGTTTAAACATTGTGCGAAAGTTTGCCCACTTGAATGGATCTCCGTCATAGGAGGGCAGTTCTATGTTAAGTGCGTTCCTGTCTGGAACGGCAGCAGGTACAGGTGCAGGCGCAGCTACGGCCGGTGCAGCCTCCTTGCAGGCTGCAGCGGTCATTGAGAATAGACGGGACATCTTGTCGGTGATGGCGTCGCAGATGGATCTCAGGTCAGGTAAGGCATGATAGAACCCCGTGCCGTGGTCAATGACAGAGACCCTGCGGGTGTGGAGCTTGTCGACAGAATTTCTATAGAAGGGCGAGTCTGGCATCGGCGACGCGAGTGCAGCCTCGATGTCGGCGAGCAGAGAGACGGCATGCCTGCACAGGGGCAGGGCTTGCAGGACATTGGAAACTTCTGATTTCCACTCGACATGAGTGTCAAGAAGGTCCGTATCCTCAGCTTCTTTCACAGATGAGCGGAGCTCAGGGAAGTTCTCGTAAAACTCCTCCAACTGAGCTTGGAGAGCAGTGTGTAGGTCAATGGCAGTGGAGAGCTGCACCGACAGTTCCTGCAGTGATGAGGCGTTGATCCTGTCAGGTCCATCCATAATGATCTTCACGATTCTGTTGTGGAGCTTGGTGACCATGCCACGCCTACTACCACGTTTCACTTCCAGTTCATGAACAGAAGTTCTGACTTCTTCAGTTATCACAGTCGACATGACTAAGTATAGGAATAGAACAAACACGGTAAGACAGACTGATAACTTACCAATCCAGATAATTGCTGTGGTAATTTGAGCAGAGCTTCGCCTTGGGAGAGCTCCGTGCAGTTGCGGCAGAAGTTGAGGCGGGGCTGCAGACTTCTTGCGCAGAGGGTGTGAAGTGGCGTAGTCCTGAGTGGGTGGAGTTCCGGCACTTCGGCGGGTGAGAGAGGCGGCTCCCAGATTAGGTGGAGTTTCGGCTCACTCGCCCAGATAACCAGCAAAGAGAAGATGGCTGAAGTCGCTGGGCTCGAAGGACCATGCGCAGTCTCCTTGATGGAAACTGTAGAGTTGGCGTCCCTTTCCCGTCCCGCAGGTGTTAGATCAGCTTAGCTAAAAGTAGCTAGGGCAGTTAACTTAAGAATGGCAGTTTAGATAAAGGTGAGTTTAATGAAGTAATAGAATAGAGTAAGTCAGGGAGAGAGCAGACGTCAAAACACAATACGCAACATGCGCACATATATACGTAATGAGTATGACACGGTTCAGTGGTTTGCCGCAATCCCATGAATCTCATTACCGCATGCGGAAATGAGATATGGAAAAGGGCGGAGGACAGATGAATTAGAAAGCAGATAAGAGACGAATACAGGTACAGGTAAGATTAGAAATAGACTGAAAGAGAGCAAATACAACAGATAAACACATGATACATAATATTCAGTTTCAAAGTTCAGTTCTGTGTGCAGTTGAGGATCGGGCCGGCCGGGCTTGATTTAGAAGCTCTGTTCGGGTATGGATCCCGAACAGTTGTAAATTAACATTATTGGAAATTCAAGCTTGCATTCTATGTAATTTATACATAAATAAGTCAAATAACCTTAAAGTGAAATTGCATGCAATTATCATGTAATTAACTTAATTTGAAAATGTGCAGAATGACCTAGAGTTTTTGCATAAAAAATAATCCATGTAAATGTATCTTTTATATATCAATCTCATAATAATATAATGTGATCACCATGCTTTTTGAAAACTATTAAAATAATGTGATTTGAAGATATTTATTCATGTCTGCAAGCAAGACTCCGATCAGATAATACACTTACTGACCAATTTTATGTTAATATAGATTTCACAATGCAATTATATACTGTGTCTTGTGAAAATTGTATGTATTTGTGACTACAATAAACTTAAAAATCCATAATTATTATTTATTGCTATATAAACATCGCATAACAAGTACATTTAGAACAATATTGAATATAAATTAAAATAATAAGCAATTAAAACAGTGGTTATAGAAAAATCAAACAAACTAGTGAACACAAAATAACAGCAGCAATACAAAGAATTAAAACTAAAGATAAGAGTAACTGTAGCTTTGGCACTATTTCAATTTATTAAGTTTCCAGACGATACAGCACATACCTAATATTACTACTCCAAGTGAGGCGACAAGCTAATAGAAGATTACAATTTGATGATCTGCAGTAACTTTTTCACCTGTTCACTCCCTGCTTACACCTCACCTGGTAGTCAGTCCCTCATGCTACACATTCAGCCATTCTGCATCTAGCCATAACAATTACTCTGGGAGAATGAACTATGTTAGATCTCACTTTTGGACATAAAGGATTCAACTAAATTCATAACTTAAGATAAACTATGTCACATGTTGCCCCAGTATTAGACAAAAAGAAGAAAGATATTCACCTGTCTAGTATCTTAGAGGGTGGCCCACTCCATTCTATATACTTTACCAATAAGTATGAATACATCCACAGAGTAATTTCCTTACTCCTCAGAAAGTTATTTTTTGAATTCTATGAATATCATTCCAAAGAATGTTAACTCACCAAGCCAACCCCGCCCCAGAACCTAACACTGATGTTCCACCCCTGAACCTAACACTGATGTTCCGCCCCTCACTTCCACCTCACATCTGGGTGAAACTATAGCCTCGTGATTACTAGCTCAAGTCCGACCAAAACTCTTAAGAAATATATAATATTTAAGGTAAGCTAGGCGTATGTAACTTTTTGACCGTGCCAGTTTTATACAAGTTCTTTATAATTATAATATTATTAGGGCTGTTGTTGATAATGTAACTATTGGTGTGCTTCAACAAAGATTGCGAGCGACTTTGTCCAGCTATAGCTACCGAAACACATTTTATATACTTTCGCAATAGATATGATTATAATCATGAAATAAATACGCTGAGCGCCTACTGGAAGCCAAAATAAACGAATTTATGAATTAATTAAGCTCTATCTTCTCCTAGTTTTGTTGAGTCCAAGTGCTTAAATTAACCTTTTTTTTTTTTACGTTACTGAACTATAATGTTCCCATTGATGATGCATCTCTCTAGATCATCATAAACTCATTTTTTTAGTATGCATTGCCCAGGTTAATATAGATAGAACATTAATCAATAGAAAAGAACAAGAATTTATTAAGCTGGATATATAGTTGTAATTAATGAATGGAACATTTGTAACTTTGATCCAACATAATATTTATGATGAGCATAACATTCTTTTCCATATTTTTGGCAATCCATGTGTAATTTACATTTTGGTTGCAAATACATTGACAGTATTGTCGACGATTTTCACTTAGGTATTATTGTATTATATTACTTTATTTGTGACAGCTATTATATTAGCAAGATAATTCCTTCTAGTATGAGCATTAACATAATAATGCAGAAGATCTTGAGTCAACTGTCATCATTACATTGCTTGTATATTTTTTTTGGTCGGCCTTCTATGTACCAAAAAATGACAAAAGCTTCTGTAAAATTATTGCTGATGTCCAGTACTTCCTTATTTTTTATTTTGTCATTGACTATGGGATCTTTAATTCATATTTATATTGTTTAATGTGTAGCAAAATTAAGCAGAGTCAAATGCTGATCGACTGTTTGTGCCTCACTTAAGTAACTGCTAAATTTTGTAATTGCAGTTAGTGTATCAGAGCACTTGAAGTATCTACGTTAAATTCGTTTTCTTGTGGAAATAATAATGGTACAAATATTTTTAAATAGTATAAATTCATGTATAATTGATTATTGTTTTCTTGTAGAAGAAACTTCTACTACACCCAAAAGCCATGTCATCAATTATATTCCTTTTAGATATCATTTTCAGTATTTTATCAGATGTTATTGGATTATTCAAGACTACTAAAGAATCCGCTATAGCCATCACAGTATTATTCAGCATTTCTGGTGCCCTTATAATTCTGCCTTTATCTATGTTGGTTTTGAAGTATCTAGAGAAATCAGCAGCAGGATATATAGCTTGGATATTTCAAATAATATTGGCAATTGCCTATTACTAAGGTAAAAACATTAACGGAATTATGATTCGCTATGGAATGTTATTAGGCTGCAACGAATCCTGCCAAAGAGCAAACCAGTTCATAGCTTTAACTTCTTTGCTGTTTGCAATACTCTTTCTGACCTATGTTATTCCAACTCTGCATACTATCATTCAAAAGAAGTCCAAAAAGACCTATCACATATTTGAGAGTCGTTTTTTTGGAGTGATCACTGTCCTAGTGAACGCCAATGCCATATTTGCCACTATTTCACTCATACCAGCCAATATCCAATGCACTATCTATGCAGTTGTTTTGGGCTCAATATTTCTTTTAATAATAACTGTTGTGGCTATTACTAAAATATGTGTTAATTATACAACGGATGAGGACAACAGTAATGATGATGACGATGATAATAGAATTTCTTGTTTTTCATGCTCTGATATCTTGCCTATAATCAGCTATCTGTTATTGTTAATGGTGCCCCCAGTTTATCTACTTGGCAACAACCAACTTCCATTGGTTTACATAAGCTGTAATTCTACTGGAGAAGTTGTTACTGATAATGGCAGAACTATAGACCACATTGTTCGATTAGCATGTATGGGCATTACCGGAATGATTGTATTATTGGCATTATTTTTGTTTTGGAGGAACAGAAAAAATAATAGAACAGCTACATTGTAATCTAACGTTTTCCAAGGAAAATATTATTATTAATAACATATAAAACAATTATGTATTCTGTTCATATTTTTTGTTGTAGCAGCTAGTTCATTTATTTACCTGCTTGTGTAATTTAAATTTACATTTTTTGTAGCTTTCAAACAGTCATGATTTAGCATAGAATGTGTAAACTTAAGTTGCTAGGGATAAGCCCAAGGGGATAGTCTTAAGATATAACTATTCATCTTGGTGTTGCCAGTTGACATGCACTACTCTACACTGGCTATTGATGACTACTCCGAGTAGAGAAGACTCATTAGCTAGTGTACTTTAATCAATGATCCAGCAAGACAGTTAACCATCATAAATGAACTTGAACTCGCATTTGCATAAGAGTAGAGAAAGGGTTGCAGGTCTCTCTTGCCTCTTCAGCTGTCTTGATCCACTGACTTAACTGTCTTATGATTGTCTAGACAAGTAATAATTTAGTAGAATGATTAGAGTGATCAGAAAATATTTTGTGGCTAGTGTGTTTGGGTAAACACGGAACCTGTGCGATACAGCACTGTGAAAAAGAAGGAAATATAAAAACAATCCTTTTATCTTCCTTACATCTGTTTATACTTCATACCTACGACTGTGTACTACTACTGCTACACTTTATTCCATATTATGGCTAAATTAATAAGCCTTCAATTTTAATGGTACCCAAATAAAACAATAAATTAAAAACACTAAATTAATAGCACAATAACATTATAATTCAAAGGTGAGTGTCCACAAAATTTTAAATTGCCAAGTATACTAAAGCACATTAAGGTGCAAAACGCTTGCATTATTAGTAGCGCATGCTTGTTGTCATTACTCTTTTCAAGCCAGTGGAATAAGGCAGTATGACGAGAAGAATGTATTTTTATGAAGCAGCCGTGTATTAGAATAATCACCTGAAATATAGAATGTAGAAAACAATTGCTATGCCATTTTTCTACAGTATTTGATTATGATCTCTTTGACTTGAGCCAGGAAACCACTGAGGCTCATTCTACATTGCCCACAAGATGTAAATCAGCGGGTAATGTGATGGTTGTAGAAATTTGTGAATACTTGAAAATTGATATTTTTTACTATTTAGGTTTTTTTTTTTTAGTTTTTTTGCCGTGTCAAAATTTAACACACATTGAAGAAAATAGTAATGATTAGATGAGACTGCTGAGCATATAATTCTGTAATTCACTTTTTACTCTAAATGTCTTGTAGGATTTCTCAGAATTGAACTTTTTTCAGCTTCAGCATGCATGTTTTCTCCATTTATTGAGCACTTTTACGGGGGTATTCAAGGTTTTCACTGAAAAATTAAATAGCATTATTAAATCCTTTATATTGATTAATTCAGTATAATAGTAAGAGAGAATAATACTTTTACTCGTTCATTTCATAAACATACCAACTTTATATAGCTACTGCAATTACCACTATTTCACTTATTTCTAATTGGAATAATAAGAGAATAATAAGAAATTTTATGGAATAATAATTTATTAGTTATTTTTACGGAATAATAACACAATTTTTTTAATAATAAGGTAAGGAATAATCTAAATATTTCGAGCTTTATTGGGCAGGCCCTACTCCCAATATGTTTTTAATTATTAGGTATTCACCCATCTTTAGTTAGAGGTCAACAACAAGATTCTTATGTTCTTATGGATCAACTGTTAGAATTCTACACAGAAAAGTAGGTACTTTTTACCTGTCTAAAATAAGCCATAGACATTTTTTAGAATAGGGGGGATTTGCATGATGACATCACGTAACATCCTACCACGCCCACCGATGGTATCACTACACACCGTGTCCCATTGAAAATGTATTAGTTTTGCTGACCGCCTGGTCTATTTTTTGCTGTAGCACCAGCGCCAGGCTGCACAGAGCTTCCAAATTACAGGAATAGCTTTATTATGAAAATTTACTAACTGCTGATAGCAAAAGTTTAGGATTTTCAGCCCTGGCTATTGGAATTCCTGGGAGTGAAATTTGGTGATGATTATCTAACCACCCTACTTCTTCTTGGAACTAGCCTTGAAAACTGAGACTGGCTGGTTTTTCTCAGAATTCTATATGCCTGGGGGTGGCCTGCTTCTTATAAGCTGATTGTGGTGAAGATACTAATTTCTCTGGAGGGATTGGTGAGTCTTACAAGAGAAGTTAGAAAAAGAGATTGCTTTGTTCCTGAATGCTAAGATAACAGAAGAAAGAACAACATGGTGATCATTTCATAACTTTCCTAAGGATAAACTGATGAGAAAGAAATGATTAATTTCTAAAAAGATAGGATTTGTATCATCAGCTGTTTTACAATGTGGAAGAACTCTTTAATATCTTTGTGGAGGATATTGTAACAAAAAGCATTGCTACAGGGACGGCAGTGGAGAATTGGCAAGCCTACAATTAATATTGCCTCTTATTACTGATCAAGATTACTTTATTCAGATTGAGTATGTTTTTATAATTATCTTTCTCCCCTTAGTTCAATATGTATTCATTTTCTTTGATTGTTTAGTTACAGTTTAACCACAGTGTAAAACATGAAAGCAATAGTTATGCCAGTTCTGCAGGACATTAATGTCTGTGCATTAACTACCTAAAATAACCCACCTACTGTGGAGTTAAGTAATGCCATTAGCTAGCTACCTGTTGAAGAGGTAAAAAAAATGGTGAAGGGACATATAAATTCTAGTTAAAAACTAGTAAACAGGACATTATTACTGATACAGTCCATAGATACACAACAGTCCCACACGCTTTGTGAGAAAATTTATTACTGCGGGTGATAATGATGATGATAATCATAATAAAATACTATGAAGTGAATCAAATTGGTGGACCAATAATTGAGTGCACTAAGAGAAAAACCTGTTAATGCTAATTCAATGTCCAAACTTCTGATAGCTAGTAATGGAGTTAGCAAAATTGTGGTAAATATTTTTTCTTGTTTTTCGTTTATACCTTGATTCTTAAAGACAACTATCTGGATCTATATATTCAATTAAGGAAGTATGTCTTAGACCTCTTTACTTTGTCACAAGTCACAGTATTGCGAGGCTGTTGTTTAGCTTACATACCATTTTGCTTACCTTTCTTTTAAGTTGCCAATATTTGCTAGCAAATACATACCTTATATCTATCTCAACTTCACAACATGAAGCTGACTAAGAGTAAGATGTTCAACTATAGCTACTTGCTTTTATAATTATAAATGGTATTTCTGCCAGAGTCTGAGTCTGTCAGACAGGTGGTTGCATTTATGTCTCCTGACTAGTTTATGGAGATGATAACTTCACCACAATCAGGTTACTTCTAAGAAAATCCACAGCACAAAGGCAGGCCACCACCAGGCTATAGAATTCTGAGAAAAACCAGCCAGTCTCAGTTTTCAAGGCTAGTTCCAAGAAGAAGTAGGGTGGTTAGATAACCATCACCAAATTTCACTCCCAGGAATTCCAATAGCCAGGGCTGAAAATCCTAAACTTTTGCTATCAGCAGTTAGTAAATTTCATAATAAAGCTATTCCTGTAATTTGGAAGCTCTGTGCAGCCTGGCGCTGGTGCTACAGCAAAAAATAGACTAAGCGGTCAGCAAAACTAATACATTTTCAATGGGACACGGTGTGCAGTGATACCATCGGTGGGCGTGGTAGGATGTTACGTGATGTCATCATGCAAATCCCCTATTCAAATGGAACCGAACCAGTAATGAAATATTAAAGAAGAAAAAAAACAACAGTACTTTAAATGTAGTAATTTGATTCACTAAACATTAAAAAATAATATTATATTAATTATAGCTTGCTATAAAATATGTGGGAAAGCATACAGTTCACAAGTTGTGAGTTGTTCAAGTTTGAAAGTTTACAGTGATGTGAGTATTTCTCACTTTGTAATTCAGGGGAGAGTCTACCATACAGGTAATGTTTTCTAATTATCGAAAAAGATTAGAATAAATAGTTTTTTTTTCAGGTTCATGTGAAAGTATGAATAATTGAGGGAATGAAGTGAGTTTTAATATATCTGTGATTAGTTTCGTGTTATGTTTTAATGTCAGGGGAAAGGAGATACTCAAATTCAAGAAGCTATTGAGAAACACTTTGAAGATGAAGTTATTGAAGGTTTCACTTGTTCAGTGTTTGCTAATTATATGAAGCACAAGGGTGGAACCTCAGCGTTACTATACACTAGCTAGTTATTACAAATACCAAAGAATTATTTATTTGGAGTACTATCAAGATGAATATGCAGATGTGTAACTCATGCAAGTCGGTAAGTATAGAGCTTGAGCAAGTCGTTTTGCAACTCGTGCAATGAAAGAGTGTACATTAATGCTGTCTTCATAAGAGAAGCTTAACATACAAGCAACACTCACCTCACCAGTAGTTGCCGCGTGTTGCAAAGAATTATTGCTGATGTAGTACGGCAAGACTATAATAGGACGTTGCTAACAATATTGATTATGGTCTACGGTTGTACAGCCTAAAATACACTAACTTTTTATGAAAAATAAGTGGAAACAAATTCCTGGCATATCCGCTAGAGGAGTACATGCTATAATATCATAGTCTGACGTACAAGTGCAACTTTGCCATAGTAGCAAATTAAAAGATAATTATGATGGTTATTATCTATAGGTAAAATAGTGACATTTACTATGGAAATGTAGCTGTGTAGACATGATAAAAATTAATAAGTACTTACTTGCCTTGTATAAAGCAAAAATAGTAGTAGTCAATAATTGTTACTTAATTTAAGTAGACTATGACACTATAGAGAATATCATCAGAGCAACTAGTGCTTATCAAAATTACATTCATCATTAGACAATCTTGGTGCTTATTTTAGACAGGTAAAAAGTACCTACTTTTCTGTATAGAATTCTAACAGTTGATCCATATAAACATAAGAATCTTGTTGTTGACCTCTACTAAAGATGGGTGAATACCTAACAATTAAAAACATATTGGGAGTAGGGCCTACCCAATAAAGCTCGAAATATTTGATTATTCCTTACCTTATTATTAAAAAAATTGTTATTATTCCATAAAAATAATTGATATTATTATTCCATAAAATTTCTTATAAAATAAGACAAAATATATGGCAAAAGAAGCTGAAGCTGTAAAAGCAACTCAATTGCTGAATGTTTTTACTGATTATTCGTTAGTTCACCACTTTGTTAAATTAATTAGTGTGGTAGTATTGTCATCATTATTTTCTTAGTCAGCTACTGAAGAGTGAATATACAGCTGTGAAGCATTGGCTTCACAAAGTAAGAGTTTAAGCTGTAGTCTCTGATATCATTATCAATCATTTATTCACCACTCTGACCTCACCAATAGTTACTTCCAAGCACTGCTGGGCATAAATTGCCAGGGATTTGTCCTTGAGTTGCTCTGCTTTAATGTCTGCCCTGCCCCGCCCACTGCTGCGTGGTGTACAACCACTAGCTAAGATAAAATTATACGATAAAGCCTACTACTTTTTTTTTATAAACAAAACACTGTAAACCAAAAGGTGTGTAGTTCACACCAAATTAAGCGTGAATCATTTGTAACAATAGTCACACCAAAGTATGGTGTGATTCGCACACCTCGTCGTTTTATATAGTTTGTCAGAATCTAATGTAATTTTAAGCATGAATACTTAAATGATTGTTACATAGCTAATATCATATATAATCCATTAACCAAGGTTTTCTAATGAATGTAATTTTGATAAGCAATAGTTGCTCTGATGATATTCTCTATAGTGTCATAGTCAACTTAAATACTGATTATGCTGTGAATTCGCACTGAACTCATACTAGACTCGTCTAGTGGACAGTGAATTTACAAGTAAATGCTGCTGAGTAGGGCTTATAACTGTGACAAATAGCACCGCCACTAACTCTAATAGAAATGGAGCTCCCATAAGTTTTTGCGTTTTAACTGCACCCGCAAAACAATTCAAAGTGGTAAACAATTCAATTTCTAAGGTGACACGGGTAATGGTCGCTAAACCAGAGTATTCTGTTTAGTGAAGTTTGGGACGGGATCGAACGTCGAGCGAACACAAAAATACGGAGGGTCAAAGTACAAAATGACATACATACGTCCAAACATATATATAACTAGTGGTGTGCTAGAGCACAAATGGCGAGCGAGCCTGATAGTTAGGTAACATAAAATATTACTATTTTTAGCTTACTTCATGCAAACACTATAATAGCAGTTATGAACGTTTGATTTCAGCAAACAAATACAAAATCACTCTCTTACCTTATTAATGGTAACTTTGTAGTATTAAACATCAATCATTCTGATAATCTCAATCACAAGTAACTCTTGAACAAGCTCACAGCTACGATAAAATATAAACCAGTGTTATTATTTGTAATTTTAGCCAACAAATATGGAATTACTACTTACATCATTCTTGAGTATTGATAACTTCTGTAGTATCAAATTGAAGTTACTTTGACCATCTGAATTACCTTGAATTCTTGACAACAAGCTCTCACCTACAAAACAAAAGACAATCAATTTTAGCACACAAATACAAAATCACTTTCTTACCTCATTATATTGAGCAGTAGTAACTTTTGTAGTACCAAATTTGAGCCATACTGACTGTTTGAATCAGTCACTGTTGACAACAAGCTCTTAGCTACAAAAAAGAAAGGCCAGAGTTATTTGCAATATTTTAGCTAACAAATTTGGAATTAGTACTTACCTCAGCTTCCTTCGAGTATAGTAGTAGCTTCCTTAGCATTAATACTACGGCATTCTGACTACTAATGGCTATTGACAACCAACAATCGGCACTCCGCACCCCCCCTAAAATGGCGAAGTTTTGAAATTAAGTCTGGAAAAGGGTCTTCAATGCCATAGTAACAGGTCGAATCAACTTTTTGTTTCTTGAAAAGCAAGCATTTTCGCAGGAATTTTTTCACACTTTGGAGCTTAAGTATAAAGTAAGGCTTGCTTAATGCTGTAGTTTCAGAATAAACTGGGGGTCAAGCCTAAAAAGTCGTCTTTTTTGGAGAAAAAGTTTCCCGCGCGCGCGTTTAAAGAGCATACGTACCATCCATCCATACATACATATTATTGGCGAGCGAGCATAGCGAGCGAGACACTTACAGGGGTAAAAATGAAAAAAATCGGGGATGTTTGTTTATTTATATAACTAGTGGTGTGCTTGAGCACAAATGGCGAGCGAGCCTGATAGTTAGGTAACATAAAATGTTACTATGTTTTAGCTTACTTCATGCAAACCCTATAATAGCAGTTATGACATTTGATTCAGCAAATAAATACAAAATCACTCTCTTGCCTTATTAATGGTAACTTTTGTAGTATCGAACATCAACCATTCTGATAATCTCAATCACCAGTAACTCTTGAACAAGCTCTCAGCTACGATAAAAAATAGACCAGTGTTATTATTTGTAATTTTAGCCAACAAATATGGAATTACTACTTACATCATTCTTGAGTATTGATAACTTCTGTAGTATCAAATTGAAGTTACTTTGACCATCTGAATTACCTTGAATTCTTGACAACAAGCTCTCACCTACAAAAACAAAAGACAATCAATTTTAACACACAAATACAAATTACTTTCTTACCTCATTTTCTTGAGCAGTGGTAACTTTAGTACCAAATTTGAGTCCTTCTGACTATTTGAATTTACCAGTCACTGTTGACAACAAGCTCTTAGCTATAAAAAAGAAAGGCCAGAGTTATTTTGCATATTTAGCTAACAATATGGAATTACGTACTTATCTCGGCATCCCTCGAGTATTAGTAGCTCCCTTAGTATTAATACTTTATGTGCTTACATATGCTTTTCGATAGCTCTCTTAGTACTGACTACAGGTGGCTCTTGACAACTAGTAACAAGCCGCACTTAGCCGGAAAAAAGGCGAAGTTTTGAATTTAAATCTGGTAAAGGGTCTTCAATGTCATAGTAACCGATCGAATCAACTTTTTGTTTCTTGAAAAGCAAGCGTTTTCGCATGAATTTTCTCACACTTTGGAGCTTAAGTATAAAGTAAGACTTGCTTAATGCTGTAGTTTCAGAATAAACTGGGGTCAAGCCTAAAAAGCCGTGTTTTTTTAAGAAAAAACGTTCCCCGCGCGCGCGTTAAAAGGGCATACGTACAATCCATACATACATACCTACATATATATATACTAGTGATGTGCTTGAGCACAAATGGCGAGCGAGCCTAAAGACTATACTATTTTTATATGAATGATTTTGACTTCTAACACTGAAGCTACTGAAAATAAGATCCAGTTTTTAAATTTAGCATACAGGGTAAAGGGATTTCAGTGCCATAGTAACAACTCTCTGCAACTGCTTGGAAGGAAAACAACAACAACAAAACAATACACGTTATTTAAAAGTTTTCTTTGTGATATTCTTTAGCTAAGTAGTGGTTGTAACACACAATGCTTTGACACAGCTGGACATGCACCTACACAGACTTACCTTCGCAGTAGTCTAGTGGACAATGTATTTTCAAGTAAATACTGTTGCGCACGGCTTATAACCATGACAAAGAGCGCATTGACTTACCACCGCCACTAACTCGAATAGAAATGGAAGTCCCTTAAGTTTTCAAGTTTTAACTGCACCCGCAAAAGAATTCAAAACGGTAAACAATTCAATTTCTAGGGTGATACGGGTACTGGTCGATAAACCAGAGGATTCTGTTTAGTGCAATTTGGGACGGGGTCGACCACATAACTAACACAAAAACGCGAGGGTCAAAGTACAAAATGACATACGTACGTCCATATATATAAATAAACTAGTGGTGTGCTTGAGCACAAATGGCGAGCGAGCCTGATGGTTAGGTAACATAAAATGTTACTATGTTTTAGCTTACTTCATGCAAACACTATAATAGCAGTTATGACATTTGATTTCAGCAAACAAATACAAAATCACTCTCTTACCTTATTAATGGTAACTTTTGTAGTATCAAACATCAACCATTCTGATCATCTCAATCACCAGTAACTCTTGAACAAGCTCTCAGCTATGATAAAAAATAGACCAGTGTTATTTGTAATTTTAGCCAACAAAAATGGAATTACTACTTACATCATTCTTGAGTATTGATAACTTCTGTAGTATCAAATTGAAGTTACTTTGACCATCTGAATTACCTTGAATTCTTGACAACAAGCTCTCACCTACAAAAACAAAAGACAATCAATTTTAGCACACAAATACAAAATTACTTTCTTACCTCATTTTCTTGAGCAGTGGTAACTTTTGTAGTACCAAATTCGATCCAATCTGACTATTTGAATTTACCAGTCACTGTTGACTAGCTCTTAGCTACAAAAAAAAAAAAAGGCCAGAGTTAATTTTGCATATTTAGCTAACAAATATGGAATTACGTACTTATCTCAGCTTCCCTCGAGAAGTAGTAGCTTCCATAGCATTAATACTACGGCATTCTGACTACCAATGGCTCTTGACAACCAACAACCGGCACTCCGTATCCCCCCATAAAACGGCGAAGTTTTGAAATTAAGTCTGGAAAAGGGTCTTCAATGCCATAGTAACCTGTCGAATCAACTTTTTGTGTCTTGAAAACAAGCGTTTTAGCAGGAATTTTCTCATACTTTGGAGCTTAAGTATAAAGTAAGGTTTGCTTAATGCTGTAGTTTCAGAATAAACTGGAGTCAAGCCTAAATAGCCGTGTTTTTAGGAGAAAAAAAGTTCCCCGCGCGCGCGTTTAAAGAGCATACGTACCATCCATACATACATACATATATATATATAACATTTACCCGATTTTGCATTATCCACCCCTAATACTGTCTCGCTCGCTTCGCTCGCTCGCCAATAAATAACTAGTGATGTGCTTGAGCACAAATGGCGAGCGAGCCTGATAGTTAGGTAACATAAAATGTTACTATTTTTAGCTTACTTCATGCAAACACTATAATAGCTGTTATGACATTTTATTTCAGCAAACAAATACAAAATCACTCTCTTACCTGATTAATGTAACTTTTGTAGTATCAAACATCTGCCATTCTGATAATCTCAATCACCAGTAACTCTTGAACAAGCTCTCAGCTACGATAAAAAATAAACCAGTGTTATTATTTGTAATCTTAGCCAACAAATATGGAATTAGTACTTACCTCATTCTTGAGTATTGATAACTTCTGTAGTATCAAATTAAAGTTAATTTAACCATCTGAATTACCTTGAATTCTTGACAACAAGCTCTCACCTACAAAAATAAAAGACAATCAATTTAGCACACAAATACAAAAATTACTTTCTCACCTCATTTTCATGAGCAGTGGTAACTTTTGTAGTACCAAATTTGAGTCATTCTGACTATTTGAATTTACCAGTCACTGTTGACAATAAAAAAGAAAGGCCAGAGTTATTTTTGCATATTTAGCTAACAAATATGGAATTACGTACTTACCTCAGCATCCCTGGAGCAGTAGTAGCTTCCTTAGCATTAATACTTTATGTGCTTACATAAGCTTTTCAGAAGTAGTGATAGCTCTCTTAGTACAGACTACAGGTGGCTCTTGACAACTAACAAGCCGCACTTAGCCGAAAAAAAGGCGAAGTTTTGAATTTAAGTCTGGTAAAGGTTTTCGAAGGAATTTTCTCACACTTTGGAGCTTAAGTATAAAGTAAGGCTTGCTTAATGCTGTAGCTTCAGAATAAACTGTGGTCAAGCCTAAAAAGCCGTGTTTTTAAAGAAAAGTTCCCCGCGCGCGCTTTTAAAGGGCATACGTACAATCCATACATACATACATATATACATATATACATATAACATATACCCGATTTTGCATTATCCACCCCTAATACTGTCTCGCTCGCTATGCTCGCTCGCCAATTATGTTTGGACGTATGTATGTCATTTTGTACTTTGACCCTCTGTATTGTTGTGTTCGCTCCGCGTTCGACCCCGTCCCAAACTTCACTAAACAGAATCCTCCGGTTTAACGACCATTACCCGTATTACCTTGTTTACGGCTTTGAATTGTTTTGCGGGAGCAGTTAAAACTCAAAATCTTATGGGAGCTCCATTTCTATTCGAGTTTGTGGCGGTGGTAAGTTAATGCGCTATTTGTCACAGTTATAAGCCCTACTCAACAGTATTTACTTAAAAATGCATTGTCCACTAGACGAACCACGAAGGTAAGTCTTGCGTAGGTATGTTCAGTTGTGTGAAAGTATTGTGCGTTACAACTACTATTAAATATCACAAAGAAATTTTTAAATAACGTGATTTGATTTTGTTGCTTCTTTTTCAATTCAAACTGTTAAGGGGAGCGGTTACTATGACATTGAAACCCCTTTACATCATACGTAATTAAAAAAAAACTCGACTTTATTTTAATAGCTTGAGTGTTAGTTGTTAAAATCAAATTTAACAATAGTGCAGTTTAAGACTCGCTCGCCATTTGTGCTCAAGCACACCACTAGTATATAACATATACCCGATTTTGCATTATCCATCTAATAATATCTCGTTCGCTTCGCTAGCTCGATAACTAGTGAGCTTGAGCACAAATGGCGAGCGAGCCTAAAGACTATACTATTACTAGTGATGTGCTTGAGCACAAATGGCGAGCGAGCCTAAAGACTATACTATTTTTATATGAATGATTTTGACTTCTAACACTGAAGCTACTGAAAATAAGGTCCAGTTTTTAAATATAGCATACATGGTAAAGGGATTTCAGTGCCATAGTAACAACTCTCTGCAACTGCTTGAAAGGAAAAAAACAACAACAAAACAATACACGTTATTTAAAAGTTTTCTTTGTGATATTCTTTAGCTAATACTGGTTGTAACACACAATGCTTTGACACAACTGGACATGCACCTACACAGACTTACCTTCGCAGTAGTATAATGGACAATGTATTTTCAAGTAAATACTGTTGCGCACGGCTTATAACAATGACAAAGATCGCATTGACTTACCACCGCCACTAACTCGAATAGAAATGGAAGTCCCTTAAGTTTTCAAGTTTGAACTGCACCCGCAAAAGAATTCAAAACGGTAAACAATTCAATTTCCAGGGTGATACGGGTACTGATCGATAAACCAGAGGATTCTGTTTAGTGCAATTTGGGACGGGGTCGACAACAAAACTAACACGAAAACGCGAGGGTCAAAGTACAAAATGACATACGTACGTCCATACATATATCTAAATAAACTAGTGGTGTGCTTGAGCACAAATGGCGAGCGAGCCTTAAACTACACTATTGTCATACTAAGATTCAATGCCATAGTAACCACTCCCCTCAACTGTTTGAATTGAAAAAGAAGCAAATAAATCAAGTCACGTTATTTAAAATTTTCTTTGTGATATTCTTAATAGTAGTTGTAACGCACAATACTTTTACACAACTGAACATACCTACGCAAGACTTACCTTCGTGGTTCGTCTAGTGGACAATGAATTGTCAAGTAAATGCTGTTGAGTAGTGCTTATAACTGTGACAAATAGTGTATTAACTTACCACCGCCACTAACTCGAATAGAAATGGAGCTCACAGCACCCGCAAAACATTTCAAAGCGGTAAACAATTCAATTTCTAAGGTGATACGGGTAATGGTCGCTAAACCAGAGGATTCTGTTTAGTGAAGTTTGGGACGGGGTCGAATGCCGAGCGAACACAAAAATACGGAGGGTCAAAGTACAAAATGACATACATACGTCCAAACATATATATAAACTAGTGGTGTGCTTGAGCACAAATGGCGAGCGAGCTTTAAACTACACTATTGTTAAATGATTGATTTTAACAAGTAACACTCAAGCTACTAAAATAATAGTCAAGTTTTTCGGTAAAGGGAATTCAAAGTCATAGTAACCGCTCCCAGCAACTGTTTGAATTGAAAAAGAAGCAACAAAATCAAGTCACTTTATTTAAAGTTTCCTTTGTGACATTCTTAATAGTAGTTGTAACGCACAATACTTTCACACAACTGAACATACCTACGCAAGACTTACCTTCGCGGTTCGTCTAGTGGACAATGAATTTACAAGTAAATGCTGTAGAGTAGGGCTTATAACTGTGACAAATAGCAACTAACTCGAATAGAAATGGAGCTCCCATAAGCTTTTGCGTTTAAACTGCACCCGCAAAAGAATTCAAAGCAGTAAACAATTCAATTTCTAAGGTGATACGGGTAATGGTCGCTAAACCGGAGGATTCTGTTTAGTGAAGTTTGGGACGGGGTCGAACGGGGAGCGAACACAAAAATACGGAGGGTCAAAGTACAAAATGACATACATACGTCCAAACATATGTGACAGTCTATGGGAAAAGGGGGCACTTCACTCAAACCAAAAAAATTGAGTTTTTTATGCTAATAAAAAGCTACAATTTATCTCAACTTAGTGCTAAAATACTGGAGGGTAAAACCTTCCCCGTGCAGAGAAACTGGCAGTTGAACTGGACTGTATTCAGCAAAGCAATTGAACTAGAAATCGAGAAAACATAAATTGAATTTCCACTTCCGGTATAACTAGTGGTGTGCTTGAGCACAAATGGCGAGCGAGCCTTACACTACACTATTGTTTAATTTGAATTTAACAACTAACACTCAAGCTATTAAAATAAAGTCGATTTTTTAAATTACGTATGAGGTAAAGGGTTTTCAATGTCATAGTAACCGCTCCCGCAACAGTTTGAATTGAAAAAGAAGCAACAAAATCAAATCAAGTTATTTAAAAATTTCTTTGTGATATTCTTAATAGTAGTTGTAACGCACAATACTTTCACACAACTGAACATAACTACGCAAGACTTACCTACGCAAGACTTACCTTCGTGGTTAGTCTAGTGGACAATGCATTTTTAAGTAAATACTGTTGAGTAGGGCTTATAACCACGACAAAGAGCGCATTGACTTACCACCGCCACTAACTCGAATAGAAATGGAAGGCCCTTAAGTTTTCAAGTTTTAACTGCACCCGCAAAAGAATTCAAAACGATAAACAATTCAATTTCTAGGGTGATACGGGTACTGATCGATAAACCAGAAGATTCTGTTTAGTGCAATTTGGGACGGGGTCGACCACATAACTAACACAAAAACGCGAGGGTCAAAGTACGAAATGACATACGTAGGTCCAAACATATATACAAATAAATAAATAAATAAATAAATAAACATCCCCGATTTTCGATTGTGTTACCCCTGTAAGTGTCTCGCTCGCTACGCTCGCTCGCCAATTAATGTTTCCGTATACTTAACGGCGTACTCCGCATACGCAATTAAATCGTACAGCCGCTTTTTAACGGCGACTAACGAAGTTTGCGTAGAGTTCTTCATACCCCCCTCCCTGGACGGTGTAGCCTGAACTTTTTGTATATTTATTGTCTTTTTCTTTTAACCAGTTGTATATATGCCTCACGATCATTGACCATCATTGCTTTAGCCCCACCCAGTAAAATCTTTTTAGCTTTCAGAGCGTCTCACAGCCTGTCTTGTCGGAATCCTTGGCTACTCTACTCCATGTAGTGGTAAACTTTCAACCAGAGGTAAGCTGTAGATTGCATGCACTATTCTCAAAGCTATGCAGTTTTTTTAGCTGCTTGTTTGAAACTCCGCCCATTCCCCGTTTATTGTACTTCGAGAACGAGAAAGAATATAAAGTAGCTTGTCTTTCCACGGCACGCTTGGGGTCTTTTAAGTTGTTTCGGCATTTAAAATTTGGCATAGACTTAGAGTAAGGGTCACTAAGACTAATTCTGCAAAAAACAAAAATAGGAGAAAGAAAGAATTTTTCCTATGACTTACTTTTGGAGCCTATATCTCAATTTCAATTTTTAAGTGAAGTGCCCCCTTTTCCCATAGACTGTCACATATATATAAATAAACTAGTGGTGTGCTTGAGCACAAATGGCGAGCGAGTCTGATAGTTAGGGGTAACATAAAATATTACTATTTTTAGCTTACTTCATGAAAACACTATAATAGCAGTTATGACATTTGATTTCAGCAAACAAATACAAAATCACTCTCTTACCTGATTAATGGTAACTTTTGTAGTATCAAACATCAACCATTCTGATAATCTCAATCACCAGTAACTCTTGAACAAGCTCTCAGCTACGATAAAAAATAAACCAGTGTTATTATTTGTAATTTTAGCCAACAAATATGGAAATACTACTTACACCATTCTTGAGTATTGATAACTTCTGTAGTATCAAATTGAAGTTACTTTGACCATCTTGAATTCTTGACAAGCTCTCACCTACAAAAACAAAAGACAATCAATTATAGCACACAAATACAAAATTACTTTCTTACCTCATTTTCTTGAGCAGTGGTAACTTTTGTAGTACCAAACTTGAGCCAATCTGACTATTTGAATTTACCAGTCACTGTTGACAAGCTCTTAGCTACAAAAAAAAAAGGCCAGAGTTAATTTTGCATATTTAGCTAACAAATATGGAATTACGTACTTACCTCAGCTTCCCTCGAGAAGTAGTAGCTTCCTTAGCATTAATACTACGGCATTCTGACTACCAACGGCTCTTGACAACCAACAACCGGCACTCCGTATCCCCCCATAAAACAGCGAAGTTTTGAAATTCAGTCTGGAAAAGGGTCTTCAATGCCATAGTAACCAGGCGAATCAACTTTTTGTTTCTTGAAAATCAAGCATTTTCGCACGAATTTTCTCACACTTTGGAGCTTAAGTAAGGTTTGTTTAATGCTGTAGTTTCAGAATAAACTGGGGTCAAGCCTAAAAAGCCGTGTTTTTTGGAGGAAAAAGTTTCCTGCGCGCGCGTTAAAAGGGCATACGTACCATCCATACATACATACATATATATAACATATACCCGATTTTGCATTATCCACCCCTAATACTGTCTCGCTCGCTACGCTCGCTCGCCAATAAATAAACAAACATCCCCGATTTTCGATTGTGTTACCCCTGTAAGTGTCTCGCTCGCTACGCTCGCTCGCCAATTATATGAATGATTTTGACTTCTAACACTGAACATACACGGTAAAGGTATTTCAGTGCCATAGTAACAACTCTCTGCAACTGCTTGAATTGAAGGAAAACAACAACAACAAAACAATACACGTTATTTAAAAGTTTTCTTTGTGATATTCTTTAGCTAAGTAGTGGTTGTAACACACAATGCTTTGACACAACTGGACATGCACCTACACAGACTTACCTTGCAGTAGTCTAGTGGACAATGTATTTTCAAGTAAATACTGTTGCGCACGGCTTATAACCATGACAAAGAGCGCATTGACTTACCACCCCCACTAACTCGAATAGAAATGGAAGTCCCTTAAGTTTTCAAGTTTTAACTGCACCCACAAAAGAATTCAAAACGGTAAACAATTCAATTTCTAGGGTGATACGGGTATTGATCGATAAACCAGAGGATTCTGTTTAGTGCAATTTGGGACGGGGTCGACCACATAACTAACACAAAAACGCCAGGGTCAAAGTACAAAATGACATACGTACGTCCATACAAACATCCCTGATTTTTTCATTTTTACCCCTGTAAGTGTCTGGCTCGCTACGCTCGCTCGCCAATAATTGTGAATGTATCCCCGCCTGACCTCACACAACGCACAAAAACACGCACACACAACCCACACATTTATATTTATTGCTTGTTACCTGAGTGTTAGTTTCGCCTGCCGCTAATAAGAAGTTGTGTGCCATTAATCTGACTACTAGTGATGTGCTTGAGCACAAATGGCGAGCGAGCCTAAAGACTATACTATTTTTATATGAATGATCTTGACTACTAACACTGAAGCTACTGAAAATAAGGTCCAGTTTTTAAATTTCGCATACACGGTAAAGGGATTTCAGTGCCATAGTAACAACTCTCTGCAACTGCTTGAATTGAAGGGGAAAAAAACAACAACAAAACAATACGCGTTATTTAAACGTTTTCTTTGTGATATTCTTTAGCTAAGGTAGTGGTTGTAACACACAAAGTTTTGACACAACTGGACATGCACCTACACAGACTTACCTTAGCGGTAGCCTAGTGGACAATGTATTTTCAAGTAAATACTGTTGCGCACGGCTTATAACCATGACAAAGAGCGCATTGACTTACCACCGCCACAAACTCGAATAGAAATGGAAGTCCCTTAAGTTTTCAAGTTTGAACTGCACACGCAAAAGAACTCAAAACGGTAAACAATTCAATTTCTAGGGTGATACGGGTACTGATCGATAAACCAGAGGATTCTGTTTAGTGCAATTTGGGACGGGGTCGACCACCTAACTAACACAAAAACGCGAGGGTCAAAGTACAAAATGACATACGTACGTCCAAACATATATACAAATAAATAAATAAACTAGTGGTGTGCTTGAGCACAAATGGCGAGCGAGCCTGATATTTAGGCAACATAAAAATACAGTATTATTATTATGTTTTATCTTAGTTCATGCAAACCCTATAATAGCAGTTATGACCTTTTATTTCAGCAAACTAATACCAAATAACCTTCCTACCTGATAATGGTCTAACTTTTGTAGTATCAAACATCTGCCATTCTGATAATTTCAATTACCAGTAACTCTTGAACACGCTCACACAACTGAACATACCTACGCAAGACTTACCTTCGTGGTTCGTCTAGTGGACAATGCATTTTTAAGTAAACACTGTTGAGTAGGGCTTATAACTGTGACAAATAGCGCATTAACTTACCACCGCCACTAAGTCGAATAGAAATCCCATAAGATTTTGAGTTTTAACTGCACCCGCAAAACAATTCAAAGCCGTAAACAATTCAATTTCTAAGGTGATGCGGGTAATGGTCGCTAAACCGGGAGGATTCTGTTTAGTGAAGTTTGGGACGGCGTCGAACGCAGAGCTAACACAAAAATACGGAGGGTCAAAGTACAAAATGACATACGTACGTCCATATATATAAAGAAATAAACAAACATCCCCGATTTTTTCATTTTTACCCCTGTAAGTGTCTCGCTCGCTACGCTTGCTCGCCAATCAGTTTTGAAGGTGCCTAGGATAGACAGTAAGTTTAACATGAGTCAAATAAGGAAAGTAGTAGCTTAGCCATTTATACTATACATTTATTTAGAACAATCATTTGGTAGCTACACCTTCGTAATACTGCACTATCTACTGTATAGCAGTCCTATAATTGAATTGCTTATGTTCCACTATTTCATTAATACTTACACAATTTAGCTTTATTTGAAATAATATGGTGGCTATTATTATCTATTCAGAAAGCCTCACAATTCTCATACCATAGAAATAACTACCTTTCTGAGGTCTTTTGGAAAGCTGTGTAACAAACACTTTTCAAAATATCACTCAGTGTACTTGTGGCTTTTTAATCTACTGAGGTGATAACCATTTCATATTCAGTCCAAGGTAGTTCTTCACCTGTTCAGGAGGCGTAAATTCCGAGCTGGGTATAGTTGCCACGCCCGAAGCACCAGTTACCCAAGGCCGAAAGAGGAAACTACCAAGTCAGAGAGTCGCTGTCACCTGAGGTAATTGCAGCCGTCAAACCTAACTAAAGTGCCTACACCTTAACTAATTTAATTAACTAAGGTTTGGGTTTAATTGAATACAATTTTTAACATGCAGTACATAGCATTTAGGGTGATACAACTTGTGCTGGTTTGTGCATATGAATATGATTAAATAGTGTGTGCCATAAGGTAAGGTAAGTGCCTACAACTTAACTAATTTAATTAACTAAGGTTTGGGTTTGCTTGAATACAATTTTTAACATGCAGGACATACATACCTTATAAGCATTTAGGGTGATACAACTTGTGCTGGTTTGTGCTATGAATATGATTAAATAGTGTGTGCCATAAGGTAAGGTAAGCTAGCTATCATTAATGTGCTAATGAATGTGTTGATTGAGTATAATTGTTTATGTGCTGATGCTCCTGTTCAGGAGGCTGCCGCCGTCTGAACATCATCCAATAGCTATATTATTTGAAAGATAGTAGCAGCAGAAGGAACATGGAGGATGACAGTTTGAAATGCTGGCTAAATCTCTGTGATGTGTTATGGATCCAAAAAATATGACGATAGTGTTCAAGCCTTGTAAGAGCCTGAGCACAACAATTATGATCTTTCTCAAAGGACCAGTTTCTGTGACACCCTTATGACGCAACCAGTAGACTAGCTGCAAGCACAGTCACCGAAGCAATTGCAGTCTAGGCTAATCTACCAAAGCGCAGTCTAGGCTAATCTACCCAAGCGCAGTCTAGGCTAATCTACCCAAGCGCAGTCTAGGCTAATCTACCCAAGCGCAGTCTAGGCTAATCTACCAAAGCGCGTACTCCCAACAACAGTATGACTAGGTTAGGATCATTCACGGAACAAAGAATACATAATAGTTTCACAAGATATATAGTTGGCCAATGGTGACATACAGCAGTGGGTTAGGCTCATGAACAACACTATGTGGCTGTCAGGCTGTTTATAACTTGCGTGGTGTGGGTGACAATTGGCTTTATGTTTGGTGTCCTTGTTGTGTGGACCTGCCCACACAACTTGTTCATTGCTCACGTATGCTTGGCTGTGTCCTGAACAATTATAGCTTGTTTGAAGTAGTTGCAATGATGATGTTTCAATGTTAAAATGAATGCCATTAAGTAGTTTTTTTTACATATCATTTCCTCTATAATTCTCTTTTGAATACCTGATGCCTGAGCCTAATTATAATTAATATCTGCAGAATTCCCTGAGCCACACTGCCTACACCAGTGCAGTATTCAATATTTTGTAAGGATAGGTGTTAATCATACAACACTAGTTATTAATTCCACATTATTATATGATACAATAAACACTTCAAAACGATAATATACCTTAAATTTTCTATACCATTTTTATAAGGCGTTATTTTAGCCGGCTCTATTTGATTGATTTGATTGAAAAATCAAGTGGTCTGTAATTATGTGAACTTTTGTTTGCTTTCTTAGTATTATTATAAACTGGTTATTCAGCTTCAAGTTATTTTAGATGGAGAAAAGTATGGTTATAACCATTGGAAGTTGCTAAGTTAAGTTATTGTTAAAACTATCATCCAATTAATATGTGTGGGTTGTTTTAATGTTTTAACTGTATATCGTATTATTACTGAAACGTCTATGCAACAACAAAAAACAATAGTGCTACATTCAGTATTAGGCAATGTTTACTGCTTGCCAAGCCTGGGTTTACTGATGTGTACTGAATGTAAACTTTAAGTGTACTACCTGGTGAACTATGGAGTAAATTATTATCTGAAGCAAACATGTCACTGTTATACAGTAAACATAACAAAAAAACATGGCCATGTGTTCCAGACTAGAGTTAACTACAGAGTAAACTAAGGATTTACTTTACTGTCATGGCCTGTGGAGTAATGGTTTTCAATGTATTATTTTATTTAATATTACAATCTGTTAGATGTACCTCTATTTGTCTGCTACTTTGTTTTTAAATTCTCTGCATCAAATTTGGAGCCAGATTTGCTCACCAGCTAGTAAGTTTGGAATTCATGTGATTGTGTATATCCATATATTCTAGTAATACAATAAAAAGACATGAGAAACTAATTAATATACATAGTTATGTAAAAGGTACTGCATGTTATCCTTGGAACTTCTGGCATTTTTTCATTAATTTTAGCTAGTTTATACTGGTCAAAGGATTGAACATCAGATTTAATCAATAGCACTCATAATTTTTATTTACAAAAGCCTATGAAAGAAATAATCCATCTGAGGACTTCAATATAATTAAGTACAATACTCTGTGACCATCGTAGCATTATAATCATCTCCTATTTTTCAGCAGTCCCAATTGTTTCTTACTTAATTCCATTGCAGATATGCAATAGTCATTATATGTAAATGAAGGCTGAGAAAAAAATTGTGAAGCCTTATTGAAGTCATCAATTCTAACAATTTATAGCTTGTATTAAAATTTACTTTACTGATGATAGAATTGTTTTTTTTAAACATTCGGATGACATAACACTAATCGATGGCTACAAATATAAATAATTCTGTCATCAGTAAAGCAAATTTTAATACAAGTTACATAAATTATAAAGGAATTGTTGACTTCAATAATGAAGGCTGAGAAAGAAATTGTGAATTTCATTGTGTATTTTGTTCCATTTATAGTTCATTATTTTGATAAAATTAATGCAGGTGGCTTTCTTCTCTATGAGATTTCTCCCTTACCCACATCAAGTCTTTATTCATCGACTACTACTCTGGGACCTAGCTGTTTTGTCAGATCTGGCGTACCTGGAACCTACGATTGTATTAATTTAGATCCTCTCCCTGTACTCATTGATGGAAATCTTGGAGGAATACTAAGTCCACCCAATGTGTCTGTAATTCATGCCTGGAGAAGATCTCAAAGAGATGTGAGCGTAGTATTTAGATATTCATCAGCTGTTCAAGTACGTCACATTCGATTATATTTTTATCACGTTCCCTCTATGAGCATTGGTCTGCCTGATGTGGCATTGTCTGCTGCTGGTACATCATATGTTTATCATGTGACTGGCAACCAGGAACTCAACCAAACCGATGCAAGGAGAAGGATGATAGTCTTGAGTTTCACTAATACTGTCTCATCACAGAACAATTATGGCATAGTGTTTACCTTTGGAACTACTAATAAAGTGGAGTGGTTGTTATTGAGTGAAGTAGAACTTTGTACAGAACCAAGTGAAGGTAAATGTATTGAATAAGTTTGGATATTTTTTTTAGTTCAATGCCTAATCTCACACACGTACAATGTTATCTAGAGTGAGTTAACGAGAAGTAATAAAAGCTTTGTTGTATTATTAGTGTTTGGGACTTTCACAGACTGAGCATAGATAACTGCTTGTCATACAATGAATGACTTCACTAGCTCACACCCCAGTTTTAGGCTATGTGGAACAGGCATGCTGGGCTGATCAAAATACATTCATACGAATGATTTCACCTTCTAATCCTGTGACAAATTCTATGCAGTAAGAATGATTGCTAGTTTCTATAATTATGTAATTTTAGCAGTCTCTGAGTGTTTGTCAGTGTTGTAAATTATCATTAATCTATGGTAGAGCATAGTGATTTTTTTGTCAGCTACTTTAGTTGCCCATAATATGGCAATTAAACAATTCCTAGCATTTGTTTTTCAAAACTATTTCAATGCATCAATACTGCAGCTATGTGAACCTGCAAGCATTATGTATCCTATTACTCCTAGTTACTAGCAGGTGGTCCTTCATAACTATTATAACCCTTATCATAACAGCATCTGGCTATGTAAACTCAACAAGTGTAGGCGTCCACTAAGTACTCATTTGGCAAATCTCTGTGATTACATGTATACTTAACTGGAAAAATGTTGTGATTTCTTTTACTTGTACAGGGAAATTATTTTTTTGTACACTTTGTGTATTTTGCATGCATCATGCACAACTTAAGGACAGGTGTAGGAAAGTATACTTGAATTTGGCCCTGTTACTGACTTCAGGAAATAATTAAAGTTTCCTGTAATGAGAATTGGTAAACTTAGATGAGTCACATATGTGAACACAGAATTGTATACATAGTATATTCATTTCACAAAGAGAATGGAAATTCTATTATTTTCTGGATGGAAGTTGTTTTTGTTTAAATTTTGTGCTGCTATATCATATACGCTTGCCCTGAAGTATTGGTTGGTAATAGAAGCCTGAATTTGAATTTTTAAACGAAAGATTATTAAAATATTGCTTTTAGAGCTTCTATAAACAGGATGATGTTGTTGACATGGATTTTGCTAGTTTTAACTTTTTATTAAACTCTTGAGTATGATATTATCATGTAGAAATGCATAACTGCATTAATCTAAATATTGTTATGTAGTTATAGCTCCAAGTGGTGCTCCTGAGTTAGTTCCCTCCAGTCCATTGATACTATCTCCAGATGATGTTAGCTCTAACCTCACTCTCTCCTGCACAGTGAGAGGAGAGGGAAGGTTTATTTGGAGATGGTCTGGTCCTCAGTCGCCTGTGAGGGTGTGGTCATCAGATTTCACTAGGACCAGCACTGCAGAATTCACTGGAGTAAGAGGACACAGTGAGGGAGATACTAGATACAGATGTAATGCTCATTATGCCCCTGCAATAAATAGCAATGCAGACATGTCTGTGGCTATGAACTTTGATATCACTTTCCAGTGTAAGTAAATCTAGAAATTGCCTTTTAATATTAGATTATATGAACTTTAATATTTTTATATAAAAATCAATACACTAATAAAGTTTACCTTGAATACTTCTTTTAATCTTTTTGAGATCTTTGTGCAATCAATTACAAATATTAGCAATTTTCTTCATAGGTGTACCATGTAAACTGCAACAATGTAATGTTTACTGTAGTCACTTTGGTTGCAAAAGTTGCCAATAACATTGACATTTCTAATGGAAGTGTAGTGTTTCTGTCATGTGAAGTGTATGGATACTTGCAAAGATCTCTTTCCGATATCACCTGGAAAGTCCACAATGGAATCATCCTCACCAATAATTCTGTATTCACTATTATCACTACAGAAGGTACCAAAATGATTCAAAATGGCGGAGCATTCCATACAGCTAGTATTATCAGCCAACTTACCTTTGTCTGGAATAAATCAACACAGAATCAAGTTTATGCTTGTGAAATTCAAGGGAGACAGAAAATATTCTTTGTTCCAACAATTCAAGGTAAAATTTAATTAAATACTGCTACTAAATATAGAATATTATGTAGCTATTGTATATAATTTTAGTTTTATAGTTGTAGTGAAATCTGATAATCTTACCTCTTGAGAAATATTTTTAATGAAGTTGAGATACCTGCACAGTCAAAAATCTACAGGCTAATGTCTGAGTAGCTATAAAACCTATTCATTTACTGTATAGTTATTGACATCATTGCTATAATTAGTAAACTAAGACTATAAATAATTTTTAGTGACTAACATGAATTGGGAACTCCACAATATATTTAATATAATGAAAAAGACACTGACAAATTATGGATTGTAATTTATAATCATCATGAACTAGTAGCTAATTTAGGATATGTCTATTTTTACAGACACTGAAGAAACGATGGAAATTGTATCTTCTGAAGGTACTACTACAATATTTTCAAATGAATCATCCTCTGCTTTATTGATAGTGATAATTGTAATCACTACTGCTATAGTCATAGCTGCCATAGTTACTGCCATTATAATTTTGTCAAGTATAAAATACAAAAGAGGAAAGGTATCATCAGTTTCTGATCCAATTTATGAAATGCCCTCAGTAACCAACACAGATGTACTTGAAATGAAGAAATCTGAGGCTTATGGTGTCGTTACATCAGCTCAGGAACCTTATGCCATGTCAGCATGCTCTGCTTATGAACTTTAAAGGCAAAGTTTAATTTCACTCATTAGTTGTTAAAAATTTTCACTTCTTAAGCATTTTAGAGATGTAATTGCAAGTACTTTAGTATATCAATATATTATTAAAATTTACTGAGTTTGGGATCACAAATTTCTTTACTATACAACCAATTTTTTAAAAATAATTATTTGTTTGTTCAAATGACATGTAAACAAGTTAAATACATTATCAACAGTAAGCATAAAGCTCCCTGAAATCTTGGCTTTTGAATTCTAAGTACTTTAAAAATCCAAACTAGAGGCATTGTAGGTTCCAGTGAGAAGATGAAGATATCAATTCTCAAATGTCTATCTAGTATATATTTTATCTGCATTCATGGACTGTTAACTGCGGACCTGGCGTTTTAAGCATAAGTAGGGAGTTCATGATTATTTCCATTGGACACATGAATGAAATTAGCACTGACATTTATTTTTTTTTACTGGATTCGGGATGAGAGGGGGGGGGGGTAATTATAAATTTATTGTACATTTGTGTGATAGGTAAGAGAGCTAACAAAGATTTGGGTCCTTTGGTTAATGAGATTTGGGATTCAGGCACAGAACATATACATTAATCACTTTTTGATAAATAATGTTGATATTGGAATCAACCCAAATTATAAAAGTAATTCAGCATTAATGTAATTATGAGTTCACACTGTTTATGTTGTGAACTTACACTGAATTTGGCATGTACTTCACATCAAATGATGAGGTGTGCACATCACACCATATGTGATTATTGTTATAAGTGATTCATACTTAATTTGGTGTGGATTACGCACCTTTCGGCTTACAGTGCAGCAGCTTTTCTTGCATGGCTCACAGTGCAGCAGCTTTTCTTGCATGGCTCACAGTGCCTGAGTGCACAAGCATCCGGGCTCTGCCAGGTGAGCATAACTGCTAGAGGTTTCAAAAATTTGCATTTGTTTGCTCTAGTAATATGATCCAAGTCTATTACACTGGCTTGACGTAGCCACTGGTGGATTGTAGGAGTGAGAAATGGAACTAGTATCACACACAAGCAATAATCCAGGAATGTGTAGGAGGGAGACGTCTAGATCATAGCTTAGAAACAATTAATACAATAGAGTTATATTTGTAGCTCCTTAGCTCTGAATGGGTTGCCCAGTGACTGACCCTTTTTAACATTGACAGATTTATTGTAATAAAAGTATAAATTATTGCTTATTTATTTATTTTTTATATTTATTTATTTTTTTGCTATTTGCCTGATTAGTTCACTCTAAATTTTGTCCAATCCTTCCCCAAATGATGTTGCATTGTAATGGTTTCAAAACAAATTGTAAAAACACGAAGTTGCTTTTGACTAAAATTGATTGTGATGTTTCATTAATCTTGATTGCCTTTGGAGCCATGCCAGACTCTGTGCATGCAACCCAGCTTCCATGAATTCAGATTAGTAATTGAACTGGAACAAATTGAATGACTTTTGTTTCGAAACATTAGGAGGCCAATTAAAATGTATTCCTCATTCTGCAATGTCTGCAGTAAAGGTGTAGGTAACTAGCAGACAATGTGATTGACTCAGAAAGTCTGCAGGTACACTATGAGTTCTAAAAAACCAGCCTTTCATAAAAAATATTGATACACAGCTACTGATCTGAGTTACAATATGGGAATGCTTTAGTTCCTCCTCTCCCTTCCCACACACTTTCCTTCCTCACTCTCACCAACTGTTTGCCTTTCACATAGCTAATTACAGATTTTCCTATGAGAAAAAAATATAGTGTTACTAGAAGTGGCTTGAATTAACTACAACAAATATGTCTTAAATTTCTGATGATAACGTGATGAAGCAGTATATCTAAAAAAAAAAACAACAACAACAACAACAACAACAACAAATGAAAGAGTTTGTTAAGTTTACTATAGAAAACTAGTCTCAATTTTATAAGTTTTTTTAACACTACTGTGACTATTATTTGTAATAAATGCAGCGTTGCTAGCTAATCTGTAGCTATATACTACTAATTTGGAATTGTAATCAATACAATAGTGATCCATAAATAATACCCACACATCTTTCACTATTAGTGTTTTCTTAAGTTCAATTTTCCAAAAGTTTTGCATGGCAAATTGGTCCTCTTAATAATTACAATACTGAAAATGTAATAAGAAACAGTTTCTGGGAACTTCTAGGATTGCAATAAGCTATTCATAAGTTCATAAGTTCACAATAATTTTTCTACTTGCGTCATTAAATATTAAAGCATCTGATCTGAAATAATAAATTTGCTAAAACTCCCACTACTATTATATTTACTTATAATGCATTGGATAAAATCAGAATCCCAAGTAACTTAAAATTCTCTTCTTCACACAATTTCTTTTTCAGCCTTATTTTACTCTTTAGATGTATTCTCTTCTTGTTTGCTATATTGTTATACTACTTGTAATATCCTTCACAATTAATCCCATCAACCAAACTCTACCCGAGAATACAACTGCTACCTTCTTCTGTGCCCCTTCTAGTGATCACCCAGAAGATATCACTTGGAGTGTGTACTTTCGAGATACAAAGAAATATTTTGTTAATTCAGAATACTCACATCACAATGAGTTTGAAAGGCATGGAATATCATTTGCTCATAATGATCAAGGTAATTATATGAATATATCCGTCTTGGATTCGAACAATGGCACTGAAATTAGGTGTCATGAGTCTGACTCACGACACATTCTTACTAGCAACATATAAAATGGCTACATCAGAAAATATAGCTATATATATCCGTTGAAATTATGTATAGTTAGCTGACATGTCAAATAAGTAGCTGAAGAAACCCTACACTGTTCAGTGCTCTCATAAAATGCTGCTTGCTATGTCTACTCGTATGAAGATACATATACTACTCAGCACGTTGGATAGGATATGATTTGCTGTTCATGATTTTTTGTAACAAATAGATATCATCAAAATATCATCCATTAGACTTGTTTCTGGTTTAAATCATTGTTAGCTTTTTTTCCTTATAATCCTGTAGCCTCCTCCTGTTTGTGAGTATCAATAAGCTAAGCTTCTACTGACCATTATTCATCGAGAAAGCAACTCAATTATGTACATTGGAGAAAAAAAATACACCAGAGTTAACAACACTCTTCAATTTCAGCTCAAACAAAGACTAGTGCCTAACAGTGACTACACTTTAGTTGCTACAGTGACGACTGAAGTTGGAAATGTGACTTCTTATCACCAAATTGGTACCTGTTCAGGACTCAAGAAGCCCAGGCAGAACTTACATATGTATTTTATTGATTGCATTGTATTGAAACAACCTTACCGAAGGGTCATTCACACTTAATCATATTCTTATCCGAGAAATAGCTAATAATATAAACACAATAAATTATCACAATAAGATGAATTCAAACAACAGAACCAAAGTAGTCAGAGAGCGATATATGGAGGAAACGGGTCACCGAGCGAGTAATATGCGTAGGACGATAGCGAAGGCGTCTTCTCGGGATAGATGTGCTCAGATCAAGTCGAGTTACACAAATTTTCCCTCTCATCCTCCATACATACCGCTCTATAGAAGCTCTTATTACATCCAAAAACATCACACTATAAACTTGCAAATTGAACCACTTCACCAGACTTCTGCACAATCTAATTGGCTCATATTCATTCTGATATTTTCACTCAGTGGTTAGTTACCAGTGTTATATACTCCGCTTCTCATCTCATAGCAGCAGTTAAGCACATCTATCAGTCTCCTTCCCTCATCAAAGTATAGTCAATACAAAATATCTTTATTATGTAGCTAGGTCATTATCACGTGTGGCATGCAATGGTTTAGCTAAGCCAGCATTATTAGCTATCTAATCCATGAGAACCTATTACAACATGCCATGTAATATCATCAGACTCGTTATGACCTCT